>JAABUZ0100001089.1_pt1 | contig 55285 bp, 53 predicted proteins | sample 5562091 | NCBI WGS metagenome assembly JAABUZ01 (sample SAMN12813069, study PRJNA571459) | rock metagenome | isolation source: Antarctica rocks | place: Antarctica: Victoria Land, Linnaeus Terrace sud | collected 2015-12-21 | reverse complement strand
GACTGCGGCAACGCAAGGGCAAGAACGGGAACGCAACCCACATGTCCGAAGCTCCTACCTCATTGGGGGTCAAATCGTAACGACCGAAAAGGGGTCAATTCCTCGCGACCGTTTCCACGTAGCCTCCCTTTCCCGTCCCGCCACGGATTCGAAGCGTCAGTTTCCCTCTGCAGCGGCTCTGCGTTCGGTATTAGCTCCGCCGAAGATCAATCTCCAAACCATCGGACGGCCCAGAAACGTACGCCCGTTGGCGTCGTTGAGCGACGTCCCGACAAGCTGTCCCAGCATTCGTCCTGCACGGCTCCGTCGAGGCACGCGCCATCTACTACGGAGCGAGGTGGCCGGTCACTTGACGCCACGACAGTAGCGTGTTACCAATGGCTAATGTTAACCATCGCTAACAGACAGAGCCTTCTCGCGATCGTCCCGGGCACGCCCCTGCCGCCACGACGTGACGCGAGTATTTTCAAACCAGCGTGAGCCCGCTTACCGCCCTCGAGGTCGGGTCCGATCGCACGGCGGGCCGCGCCCGCGAAGATTACGTCAAGGCGGTTTTTCAGCTTGGCAACGGCGCTTCGGTGAAGGCCGCGGATGTCGCCCGCTACCTGAGCGTTTCTCCCGTCTCGGTGAGCAAGGCGCGTCGCCTGCTTGAGCGCGATGGGTTACTCCAACCGGCGGAGTCGTCGGCGGGCGCTCTGGCGCTGAGCTCCAAGGGGCGCCAACTCGCCGTCACGATGGTGCGGCGGCACCGTTTGGTCGAGACGTTCCTGCACGGTTCGCTCGGCGTTGCCCTCGAAGATATTCATGGCGAAGCCGAGCGCATCGAGCATGTCATTTCCGATGAGATCGCGCACGCTCTGGCGCGATTTCTCGGGTTTCCGACGCGCGATCCACACGGCCACGAAATTCCCTATCATGACGACGACAGGCCGCCCAGCCGGTTGCCCTCGCTCGCACACGTCGCGACGGGCGCCGTCGTGCAGGTCGCAAGCATCGACGACCGTGATGCGGAGATCGTGCGCGAGCTACGCGCTCGCGGCGTCCTACCCGGTCTCACGGTAACGATTGCCTCGGTCGATGCGAGCGCGATGTCGCTACGCGCGCCCAGCGGCGATATCTCGCTTTCGATCGCTTCGGCAGCGATGGTTCGCGTTCGAGCCCGATGAAGTTGCGAGCCTTTGCGCACCCGCTCGAGATCGCGCGAGTGGCACAGATCGAGCCTCCGGGCATCCGCGAGGATGTCCTGCGCGCCCGCGACCGTCGCGCGATCGCGCGTGCACGCGCCGCCAAGCGTCCCCTGCGGCTGCTCGCACTGCTCGCGGGGCCCGGCCTGCTCGTGATGCTCGGTGAAAACGACGGCCCGAGCATGGTCTCGTACGCCACGACGGGCGCCACCTACGGGATCGGATTCTTCGTACCGTTCATCTTGCTCACGTTCGTGATGGCATTCGTCGTGCAGGAAATGACGGTGCGCCTGGGCGTCGCCACCCACCGCGGCCATGCCGAACTGATTTTCGAACGGTTCGGGTCGTTCTGGGGCTACTTCGCGATGGGCGACCTCGTATTCGGAAACGTGCTGACGCTCGTGACGGAATTCATCGCGGTACAAGCGGGCGGGCTCTACTTCGGGATCCCTAGCTGGCTCTCGGTCCTGCTCGGCGTCGTGCTCGTGGTGGTGGCGCTGCTGACGCGCCGCTACGTGACGTGGGAACGAATCCTGCTCGGGCTGGCGATCGGTAATTTATTTTTTATTCCGGCCGCGTTTTTCGCGCATCCCAGCGGCGCGTCGCTCGCGCACGCGATTGCCACGTGGGGCCCGTTGCCCGGCGGGTTTCGAACGGCGTTTCTCACGTTGCTCCTTGCCAATATCGGCGCCACCGTGACGCCGTGGATGATTTTTTTCCAACAGAGCGCCGTCGTCGATAAGGGCCTGACGAAAGCCGATCTCGCGCAAGGGCGACTCGATACGGCGCTCGGCGCGACCCTTGCCGCCGTCGTCGCCGTCGCCGCCGTCGTCGCGACGGCACCGCTCTTCGCCGCGCATCTCGACGTCGGTACATTTGCCGGCGCCGCAGATTTCGCAACAGCACTGCGGCCGCAGCTGGGCAGCGTCGGCGCTACGCTGTTCGCGCTCGGCATGATCGAGGCCGGAATCGTGGCCGCGATGACGATCTCGACGAGTTCCGCTTATGCGCTCGGGGAGACGTTACGTTCGCGACACAGCCTCAACTCGAGCTTCTCGGAGGGCCGACTTTTCTACGGCGCGGCGCTGGTGTCGGTGATCTTTGCGGCGGGCATCGTCCTGATCCCGCACGCGCCGCTGCTGGCGATCACGCTAACCGTCAACGTGATCGCGACGCTGCTGATGGCGCCGGCCCTGCTCTTTCTTCTCTTGCTCGTCAACGATCGCGAAATCATGGGGGACCTGGTCAATAACGCGCGGGCGAACTTCGCGGGCGGAACGATCGTCGTTGCAATCTCCCTGCTCGGGGCCTTATACGGCGTCATCACCGTGTTTCCCAGCCTGCTCAAATAGGAGATCTGCATTGGACGATCGCGACGATCTCGTGTCCCTCGAGCCGGGGCAAATCGTGCTCGGACGAAAGCCGCTCGGCATCCGCCGGCTCGGCAAAGGAACCATCTTTCTCTTATCGCTGCTTCGCGTGTACGTCATCGTCGCCGTGCCGCTGGTGCTCTACGCGTTCTGGCGCGCGCTGCACGCGTAACGACTCGGCCCGGCCGAGTACACGGGACGCTTTAGTTGAGGACGAAACCACTCGCAACCGGATGCACCACGACTCCCGTCGCGCTCCCGCACGAAGCTGCCGCGCTACACGGCCCCGAGCTGCCGAAGTAATCGCCGGCATCGACTCTGCCATCGCCGTTGGCATCGTACCAAACGCCGATTTTATATGCCGGCGCGTTCTGCGGAATGTCGGCGATGCGGAACGTACCGTTGGCCGCAACGCGTACGCCCGCCGGATACGTCACATCGACGATTTGCGGCGTGCTCGAGCCGTTGGGGACGTACGCGAAGGCGACGAAATTCGTATTCGTCGGTTGCGCCGGCGGATTTGCATCGCCCGTGACGGCCGCGAGCGCGCGATAGGCGTCGAGTCGGCCCGCCCCTTGATTCGCATCGCCCAGGTCGTCGGCCGTCGCCATCAGTGACGCTTTGATCTGCGCGCTGGAGAGTCCGGAATTGGCCGCAAGCATCAGCGCAGCGACCCCCGAGACGTGCGGCGTCGCCTGCGACGTACCGGCGAAGAGCGCCTTGCATTCCGACTTATTGCCGCACTGCATGGCGGGATCGGCAGCCGTCGAGGTATAGAGCCCGGCTATCCAGTGCAGGAGATCGGGCGCCGTCGAACCCGAGACTTCCGCATCGGGAGGTTCGCCGCCCGGTGCGACGAGCGAAAGGCCCGGGCCGGAATTCGAATAGCTTGCGACCTTTTCGACCGCGCCGGCGAACGTCATCGGGCTCGCCGAATCGTCGAGCTTCGAAGCACCGACGGCGATCGCGCCGTCATACGCCGCGGGATAATCTACCGTCGACGAGCCGCCCGAACACGCCGGATCGTCGCTCGTGCCGCCGCGTTCGTTACCGGCCGCGGCCACGACCGTGACGTTGTGTGCGATCGCGAACTGGACCGCATCGCGTTGCATGGGATCGCCACCGCGCGCTTGACACGCACCGAGACTGAGGTTGATCACGCGCGCGCCGTGCGAGACCGCGTCATAAATGGCTTCCGAAACGTCGCCCGAATTCGCAGTCGAGTTGTATTTGTTCGCAGCCGTACCATTGGCGAACACTTTATAAATCTGCAGGCTCGAATTAAAGCCGGTACCGGCATACGCGAAACTATTGTTGGTGTCGGCCGCGGCGATGCCGGCGACATTCGTGCCGTGGCCATCGGTATCTTGAGCGGCCGCCGAGCCGACCGTCACCGTTCCGCTGAGAACGCTCTCGGCGTACGTTATTTTCGCGCCCGCGAGATCGGGATGATTGAAGTCGGCACCCGTATCGATGATGGCGATCGCAACGGCGGGCGAACCCAGCGTATAGCCCCACGCGCCGGGCGCCTTGATCGCGAACTCGCTCCACTGCTGATAGTCGTTGAAGCGCGGATCGCTCGGCATGACCGCCGTCGAACCTTCTTTGTAGTAGAGCCGCTCGGGCGTCGCCGAAACGACCTCGGCCCGTCCTCGCATCCGCGCCGCGATATCGCCGAGCTTGGCGTCCGCCGGCACGTCGACAACCCGCGTCAACACGCCGCCGGTCATGGGACCGACGGCGACGCCGCGTTCGATGCCGGCGGACCGTTCGAGATCGAGCGGGCGATGCCCGGCGCTTGCGAGGGCAGCAGCGCGATAGCGGACCACCAGCCGCGTCGAACTGAAAGCCGGTTTACCGAGGGCACCACGCGCGAACGAGCGCGGCAGTGCGGAATCCGCAGCCGCCGAGAACGCCGCTGCGCTGCGATCGACGCGGCGGCCTGCGGACGACGTTGCGATGGGTCCAATCGAACCGTTCGTATCGGCCGCCTCATTGTAAAGCACCGTACGACTACCGTTGAGGCGCTGGTCGCCCGCGAACGTGAACGGCGCGGCGCCGTTGTTCGGAACGATCGAAACCTGCGTCGCGGTATTTGACTGGCGCGGCGTGGTCGAGGTCGGCGTGGTCGCGGTGCTGGTCGTGCCCGCATTGACGATCGTTACGGCGAGGCCGGCGGGAACCGATTGAATCGACAGCGTGCTCGCGTTGGAAGAGGCCGGCGGCACCCCCGGCGCCGGGGTGCCCGGGTTCGTCCCGGGCGCTTGCGTCGACCTCACGGGCGGCTGCATCGTCGTCGTGGTTTGCGGCGTCGAAGAACCGCCTCCACCGCCGCTGCATCCGGTCGCACCTGCCACGAACGCGATGCCGGCGAGAGCCGCAGAGATACGATGCACGGAGTGGTCCTTTCGGGTCAGGGGGTCCGAACGAGCGTCTGGGCGCGTTCGCGCGCGTCGAGCTGCCGCCATAGCAAGGTGAGCGCCGCGACCGTGGAGCGCTGCCGGATCTCTTCTCGGCTTCCCGGTAACGTAACACGCCGCACCGTTATTTCGCCGCGCGCAAAGGCCACCGCGACGTAAACCAGGCCGACGGGCTTTTCCGACGACCCGCCGCCGGGCCCCGCAACGCCCGTCGTCGCGACCGCGATATCGGTCCCGAGGCGCGCGCATGCGCCGCGCGCCATGGCACGTGCCACCTCTTCGCTCACGGCACCGAAGCGCGCGAGCAATTGTGGCTCGACGTCGAGCAGCGACTCCTTGAGTGCGTCATCGTAAGCGACGATGCCGCCGCGGAAACAGCGCGACGCGCCGGCGACGCCTACGATGGCAGCGGCGACCGCGCCACCCGTCAACGACTCCGCCGTCCCGAGCGTCTGACCGCGCGCGACGATGCGTTCGACGAGCGCTCCCGCGAGCGTCTCTCCATCGACGCCGAAGATGCCGGGACCGATGCGTTCGCGCAATTCCGCCTCGACCGGCGCCATCAGCGCTTGGGCGGCGCTGCGATCGGGCGCTTTGGCCATGATCTTCACGTCCACTTGGGAGGTGTGCGCGAGCACCGCGATCTTTGGATTTTCGAGCGAGCGAAAGAGCGCTTCGATGCGCGCGTCCACTTCCGACTCAGCGATGCCGATCGTGTGCAACGTCCGCGTGTAGATGCCGTCGCGCAAACCGAAACGCGCGATCAGCCACGGTACGAGCCGCTCCCCGAGCATCGGCTTCATCTCACTCGGCACGCCCGGCAAACAGGCGACGAATTTCCCATCGCGCCGCAGCGCAACGAAGCCCGGAGCCGTGCCGTGCGGGTTCTCCAGAACGACGCTGCCCGCCGGCAAAATCGCTTGCCGCCGGTTGTTCTCGGCGATCGGGCCCGTCCGACCGAACGAGGCGAGCCGCGCTTCGATGGCGCGCACCGACGGCTCGTGCAATGCGAGCGGCACGCCGACAGCCGCCGTAACGGCTTCCTTGGTGAGATCGTCGACCGTCGGCCCGAGGCCCCCCGTCGTTACGACGCCGTCGGCGCGCTCGAGCGCCCCGCGCAGCATCGCTTCGAGCCGCGCGGCATTGTCGCCGACGGAGTGTTTCTGATACACGTCGAGTCCGCAATCCGCGAGCACGCGCGCGATGTGCGCGCTATTGGTATCGACGAGTTGACCGAGCAAGATCTCCGTGCCGATCGTAATGATCTCGACACTCGTCATCCGCGTTCATCTCCACAGCGTCATTAGAAGGTCCCAATCGTTCCGCCGATGCGGCGCAACCCCTATTTCGGTATCGACGCGTTCGGAGCGACGACGAGCATCGCCGCGGCGGTACGGCCGAATTCGTCGGGCGCATTTTCGAGCGAAACGCTCGCCGCCGGCCAGGCGAAGGTTCCCGGCGTGACGGTTCGCGTCAGGTAATGGAACGCGTAGACGCCGGCCTCGAGATGGTGCACGAAGCTCAGCACGCGCGCACGTTCGAGCGTTTGGTAATCAGCGACCCACGTATCGTCGTTGGAAAACGCACCGAGCGACGTGCGGAACGTTTGATCGACCGCCTCGACTCCGGCAGGTAGCGCATCGACGACGAGCACGTCGTCCACCGGATGGTCGACGACGATACGATCCTCGATGTCGAACACACGCCCGGCCACGAGCGTCGTCGGGCCCCGTTGTCGCGCCAAACCGAAGCTCGCGAGGGGCGCCGGCCGGCCCGCATCGCGCACGAAGCGGTCGATGCGCAGCCCTTGATATGCGCCCGGCGCATCGGCGGCAATCGGATAGCGGAAAGCGACGACGTAGTGCAGCGTGCCGGACCCGTGCTTCACGACCGTCACGTGCGACGGGCCACGCGTCAATTGCGCGAGCGAGACGACGTGTGTTGCGAGCGTCTGGCCATATCCGGCGAAGGTATCGCGTTCGCTGCGCGGCGGCCGGCTCGGCAGGCGGAGCGACGTCGTAAAGTTTGGCGGCACCGTTTCCTGCGCGGTATAGAGCACTAGCGCACTCAGCGCCTCGGCGTCGTCGCAGCGGCAGCCCCACGTCCCGTTGCGGCGCAACTCCAACAGCGAGCGCACCGCGCGGTCGACGTCTTCGCCGGGCGCGTGCGATTCGAGCAGCAAACGAACGATCTGCGCTTGGCCGGCCGCCGGCGATTCGTAGGCGCCGGCGAGGTTCGCGTTAGCGCCCCGCGCCGTCATGTTCACGCGCTCCATGAGCGTGTCGCGCAAGGCGAGCCCGCGCGCGCGCCACTCGGGCACTGCGAGCAGCTGACGCGCGAGTTCGACTTGTTCGTAATAGCCGAAGCGATCGTGCAGTTTTACGATATCGGGCAGAAAGTCGCTGCGCACGATGCCGAGCGTCCCGAGCGTTTCGAGCGCTTCCAGCCGCGCTTCGGCGTTGCAGAGCGCGTCGCTCGGACGGCAGGCGTCCGGCGACGCCAGCTCTTTGCGCAAATACGACTCGCTTTGCGCGAGGTCGCCCGCGACGGAAACGCCCGCGAGCTTCGCTTGCTGGAGTTGCGTCGCGATGAAGGCCGTCGTGTAGAGCTCGGCGCGCGCGGCTCCGGGCCACGCCGCATACCCGCCCTCGGGTAACGCGAGGGTTCGCAGCGCCGCGAGATCCGCAGCGAGGCTCGCCAGCATCCGCGTGCGCTCGGCGCTGCGGCCGTAGCGCGCGTCGAGTTGCGCTTCGTCGGCGGCGATGGCAATGCGGCTGGCGAGCGTCTGGGCGAAGGGCGGACGCGGCTCGGCCAGCGCTCGCGCCGGTTCGCTCACATCCCCCAATAGCGTGCTCGCGAGCGTCACGTCGAGACCGCCGAGGGGACCCGTCAGCCGCCGGTCGACGTCGACCGGAATGTCGACCGCCCCCTGCGTTACGCCCGCGCTCGCGGTCGTCGCGGTCAGGCCGTCGCTGACGATCGGGACCTCGACTGCGAAGGCATCGCTGTTCGGTCCGAGATGCGTCGTGAAGGTGGCGGTTGCCGTTTGCGTGCCGCCCGCACGCATGTCGAAGCGGTAGGCTTGGGTCGACGCCGCGATCGGCTCTCGCGCACTGACGCTCGCGTGTGCGCGCGCCTGCGCGTCCGCCGCGAAGGCGATGCCTCCGGCGAGCGCACCGGAAATCGACACGTCGCCACCGGCGTGCGCGACGTTGGTCACAACGACGCCACCCGCAAAGCGATCGCCGGGGCGCGCGAACGGCGGCAGCACGGCGTCGGTCACCAGCGGCTTCATCGCCACGAACGTCACGTCGGCGTTGCCGAAGCGGGCTTGCCGATCCATCGTCAGCACCATCACGCGCCAGGTCGTCAGATCGTCCGGCAAGCCGAAGCTGAAGGTCACTTCCCCGCGTGCATCGGTGCGCAATCCGCCGTTCCAAAACGCGAGCGGTTTAAAATTCGTGCGCACCCGCGTCGTGCCGGCCCCGCTCATCAAGCCGCCGCCGTAACCGAAGCCTTTCTCGACGGAGCGACGTTCGGTCGCGAGACGCACGTCGTCGCGATTGTCCGCCCACACCGTCGAGATCGGCTGATCCGCATACACGCTGGCTACAACATCGGGAAAACGGTAGCCGGTCAATTGCAAGATCGCGTCGTTGACGACGGCGACCGTGCACTGCGCGCGCACCGGCCGTCCCGTCGCATCGCGCACGCGCACCGTCACCGTTTGCACGGCTCCGGGTCGCAGCGCGGGGTGCGCGAGGCGAACCGCAACCTTCAGATATTTCGCCCCCAAATCGACGTGGAACGGCGCGAAACCGGTCCGGGCGAGTGCCGAGAGATTGGCCGGTACGGCGCGCGCCAGCGGCGCACCGCGGCGCACGAGCACCGCCTCGACCGCGGCATTGGGCAACATGTCGGCCGTCACGCGAAAATGCACGACGGGTGCAGCGCCGTGGACGACGAGGGTGCGCTGCACTTGCGCATCGTGCCGGATCACCGCGAAGAATAATTGAGCGTCACGAAAGGGCGATTGCACGAGCGCGGTCGCAATGTCCCCCGGGCGGTACGTCGCCTTATCGAGCTTGACGGTGAGATAGCCGTCCTGCGTGCCCGGCCCCCACGACGCGTCGCCGCTGCCGGCGATCCAGAGATTCTGGTCGGTCGCGGTCGCGTCGTTTTTGGCGTCCGCGAAATTCGCGCGCACGCGATACTCACCAGCGCTGGCCGCGCTGAAGCTGACCGTTTGCGCTTGCGCGCTCGAGGTGACGTTTTTGGTAGCCACGTCGACGTAGTGAACGGCATCGTGCGGCACCTCGCCGCCGGCGACGATTTGCGTCGCCTGCACGTACTCGCGGCGCTGCAAGCGCAGCACCACATGTCGCTCCGGCTGCGCCGCCCCGCGCGCATCGGTGACGATCGCCGTGATGGAAAACGGCGTCCCGGTATGTGCGAAGTATGCGCCGCGCAAGCCGATCAATGCGTCGCCGGGCAGCACGGTAAACGATTTCGTGTCCGAGACTGCGAGATTCGAGATGTCCGTCGTTTGCGCATCGACGCGATACGCCAGTGCGAAGGGGACGTCGGTTGCGACGGGAATCGGAACGCGCGCGTAACCGCCCGCGTCCAGTTTGACGTCTTGCTGCAAAACATCGGTCGTAACGCTCGGCGGTTCTTCGGGATACAACCACGTGCGTCCGAAGGTGAACGCGTCGCGGCCCTTCGGCACGAAATCCACTTTGCGTCGGGTCACGTTGACGCGAGCGTTGCCACCTTCGACCGCCGACCCGAAGAGATAGGTGCTCGTCGAAGCGGCCGTCACCACGCTGCCGGGGCTTGCAACGTCGCGATCGAGAGCCAGCGCTACGCTGAAGTTCGGCGGCCGAAAGTACGCGACGCGAAAGGTGCCATCGAGCCGTTCGCCGCGGCTGCCGACGGCTGCGATCGTGTACGTTCCGAGTTCGGGATGCGGGCCGATCGGAACCGATACGGTGAAAGCGCCGAAGGCATCGAGCATCCGCGAGCCAAGCGCCGTTTTCTTCCCGCTTGGGCTCGCGATCGAGAGCGCATACGACGCGGATTTTCCGCGTGCGAGCACGCCGCTGGTTTCGAAGTACGCGATTGCGCTGAACTCCGCGGTCTCGCCCGCGCGATAGAGCGCGCGATCGGAGACCAGGGCACCGTGCGAATTCGGCAAACCGGCGGACCAACCGCCGTCGATATTGCCGTTAGCGTACGATTGCGTCCGCACGAATGCCCAATCGTTGCCGAGCCGCGCGACGGCGAGTAACGCGGGGGCGCCGTCGGCGCGCGTGGCGGTCGCTGCGCAGTTCGCGAAAGCCGGCCCCGCCAGCGTCAGCGTGCCGTCGGCGGCGGTGGCGCCGCTCGCACAGGGCGTTTCGTCGACGTGCGCTTTTGCGGGATACGTCACTTGCGAGGGATAGACCGTGACCTGCGCGTGGGCGACCGGCGAACCGTCGGAAAGACGCGCGGCGCGCACGAATCCACCGCGCGGAAACCATTGCGCGAAGAGACCGATATCGGTTGCTTCAACCACGCCCAGGAACTGCGGCTGGTCCGGCTGCGGATCGCCGTTCCGAGCGGGCGCGACCGCCGTTGCGGTGCGCACGCCATAAGCGAACATTCCGGTCGGCGCGCCGAGCGCGCGTCGCACGTCGAGCTGCGTTTGCACGGCCGCATTCGGGTGCGACGGCGCGCTGACGGCCGGCCACGACGCAGCGGGCGGTAGAAACGCGGCGACGTCGCCGCCCGGTTCGCGGCCGATGAGTTGTTCGGGCCGGATGGTTCGAACGACTCGCCGGTACGCGTTCGACGGCAAGTTCGTCGTCTCGACCTCGAGCGCGACGCCGAGGCCGGCCGGAAAAATACTGAAGCCCTGCGGCGCCCACAAGCCGGCCTCGAGATCGCCGGTGCGCAACGTCGCACTCGCCGTGCCCGCAACGCTCTGCCCAAAAATATCGTGGAGTGACGGCTCGACGGTGACGGTGTAGTCGGTGCCGGGCGCTAAAGCGAATGGATCGAGCGCGAGCGTGCCGTCCGCGGCGACGGTCGCAAGCGGAAGCGAACCGCCCAGTTTTGGTGTAATCTGCAACGCGCCGCGCAGCGTCGCGGGATCGATCGGATTGGAGAAGCGCACGTACGGATTGCCGTTGCTGAAGCGAGCCACGCTGTCGGCGCGAAACTCGACGCCCTCGGTGCGGAAGTCACCGTAAGCGCGCAGGCCGCCTTCGGTTCGTTTCGACGTCGGCACGTTACCGTCGCGCGGCGCAATCCCAGCGCCGACGACGAAGCGATATGCGTGCGCGCGCGTCAGCGGATGCGTCGGTCGCAACACGTACGTCACGCTCTGCGCCGGTCGTTGCGGGCCGCTTTCTTCCGCAGAGGCCGAGGCCGTCGGACTCGGCGTAGCAGCGGGCTGCAACGCGACGGTTGCTTTCGCATCGGCGGCATCGACGAGCGTCGCGTGTGCGAGCAGCGACGCTTCGTCGAGACGCTCGCTGCTCTGCACCACAACGAGCGGCGAGAGGCCGACCACGCTCGGCGCAGCGGAGGGATCGCTCCCGGTAACGGCCGAGATCTCGGCGGGCGCCGTCGTAAAGGTCCACGCGTAATCGCTTGTCAGCCGATGACCGGCGCGGTCGGCGAGTCCGGCAGCGAGGGCCACCCGTACGCGCGTCGCGTGCGGAATCGGTGCGTTACTCTCGAAGCCGACCATGCGCGGTGTCAAGAACACGAAACGCCCCGGCAGCGCGGGCGCGATCGAAAAGCGCGCGAGCGCAGCCTGCCGATCCGGTGCTTCGAGCGCTTCGACCGGCACCAGATCGTTTATGAAGCGAACGCGGATCTGCGCGCCGTCGGCCGCTTCGCCATGCGGCGAGATCGAGGCGATCCAGGGCGGCAGCGGTTGCGCTGGAAGCGGCGAAACGGCAGCCAGCGGTATGCGAGCCGGCGCCGGCTTCGGTGACGACGTGCAGGCCGCCAATAAAAAAATCCACCCGACGCAAAAGCCGACGAGAACCAGGGGCCGCATGTCGCACCTCCCGCCCGTTCCTTCGCGCGGTCGCCGCCTTTTCTTTGTGTCGCTCTTGAAAGCCGAGAGTAAAGGACCGCGACGAAAATAACGGCCCGCATGAAGCATCGATCCACCGTCTTTTCGAAGATCCGCCGCGTTGCGTTCGTGGCCGTCGCCGCGCTGACGATCGCCCTGCTCGCGTACGTAACGCGGCCGCTCGGGCCGCACGATTTGCCGCGCGATGCACGCGCGTTGACGTTCGTCGACCGCAACCGCTTGCCGCTGGGCACGATTCTCGGTCGCGACGATCGGCATACGATCGCCGTACCGCTGTCGCAAATCGCGCCGAGTTTCGAGCACGCCGTACTCGCTGTCGAAGATCGCCGCTTCTTCCAGCACGGCGCGCTCGATCCGACCTCTACGTTGCGGGCGCTTTCCGAAAGCGTACGCCGCCGCCGGCTACCGAGCGGCGCATCGACGCTTTCGATGCAACTCGCGCGCCTGCTTTGGCCCGTCACCCCGGACCTCGCCGGCAAGGTCGCCGAAGTCGTGCGAGCCCAACGCCTGGAAAACGGCCTCACGAAAGAAGCGATCCTCGAAGCCTATTGCAACCGCGCGCCGATGGGCTCGAATCTCTACGGCGTCGAGGCCGCCGCGCGTACGTACTTCGGCGCACGTGCCGCGCAGCTCGATCTCGCGCAAGCCGCGCTGCTGGCCGCTTTACCCAACGACCCCGTGCGTCTGGATCCGTACCGCCATTGGGCGGCACTGCGAGCGCGCCAGCGCATCGTACTCGCGCGCATGCACGCCGCTGGTTTTATCGACGGGAGCGAGGCGGCACGCGCGGCCATCGAAGACGTCGCACTCCGCCCGCGCGGCGGCGGGATCGTCGCCGCACCCCATCTGCTATTCTTGCTCGCGCCGCAGGTGTCGCCGGAAGCCGAGATCGTGCGGACGACGGTCGATCGTTCGCTGCAGCAATTCGTCGCAGCGCAAACGCGCGCCGTCATCGACGCGCTGGGAGCGGAGCACGTTCACGATGCGGCCGCGATCGTCGTCGATAACCACGCGGGCGAGGTACTCGCCTACGTCGGCTCGCCCGACTATTTTCACGGCGAACTGGGACGCAATGACGGCGTGCAGGCGTTGCGCCAACCGGGCTCCGCGCTCAAGCCGTTCCTTTACGAACTGGCGCTCGAACGGCGCGCGATCCGCCCAACGACGATCCTCGCAGACGTGCCTGCGTCCTACGCGCTGCCGGGCGGGCGGCTTTACCGTCCGCAGGATTACACCGCGCGCTTCAACGGCCCGGTGCGCGTGCGGATTGCGCTGGCAGATTCGCTCAACGTGCCCGCCGTGCGCGTGCTCGAGCGCACCGGCGTCGACGCATTTTTAGCGCGCCTGCACGCGCTGGGTTTTGCGGGGCTCGCCCGCGGCGCCGATTTCTACGGCCTCGGGCTCACGCTCGGCGGCGGCGAGGTTTCGCTATGGGAGCTCGCGCGCGCGTACGCAACGATGGCCCGGCAAGGTGCGCCGACGCGGCTCCTGACGACTTTCCCGGACGCCGGCGCTTTCGATCGACGCGCCGCCTCCGCGGCACCGGGTGATCCGCATTGGGCGCTAGTCGCCGACATGTTGGCCGACCCGCAGGCGCGCGCCGGAGCCTTCGGCGTCGACTCGATCCTGGCGCTGCCGTTCGCGGCGGCGGTCAAGACCGGCACCTCGTCGGATTTTCGCGACACGTGGACGGTCGGGTTCACGCCGGACTATACCGTCGCCGTGTGGGTCGGCAATTTCGACGGCAGCCCGATGCACGGCGTCTCGGGAGTGACGGGCGCCGCTCCGCTCTGGAACCGCATTATGCTTCGCCTCTACGAGCGGCGCGAAGCACCACCATCGCTCGGGCCCCCGCGCGGCTTCGCACGCGCACCCATCTGCGCGCTGACGGGAACCAAACCAGCGCCGAATTGCGGCCCTGTCGTGATGGAATATCTCGACCGCGCCGACCGGCTCGCGTACGACCGGAGCGCTGCGTTCCCACGACGTGCGCCGTCTTCCGGGGTGTACGATGCATGGCTCGCGGCGCAGCCGCGACGCGAAGATGGGCCGACGCGCATCCTATTTCCCCGTGACGGCGACCGCTTCGCCGCTTATCCCAATGCAGGCGAAGCGCTGAAGTTTATCGTCGCGGGGCGGCAAGAGAAGCTCAGCGTAGCGCTCGACGGACGCTCCCTCGAGCCGCGCGGCGGCGATTTCGTATGGCCCTTACGCACCGGCAGCTTCGACTTGACGGTGCGTTGGCCGCACGGCGCGGACCACGTGCATTTTACCGTGACGCCTCCGGCTCCGCACGGCCGTACCGGCTTCGCGTTGGAAGGCGCAACGGTTACTGCAACTTCGGCAAAAGCGCGGCGAGTTCGTCGCGGAACCACGCGGGATAGGTGATCTTCACCTCGATTTCGAGGCCTTCGGATTTTTCCATCATGGCCGCGCGCCGCTGCGCCGACGTCGTCATGCGTACCTTGTTGCGTTCTCTTTGCGCGTTGTGGCAATCGATGAAGCGCACGAACGTCGCGTCCATCGCCGCCTGCAGTGCGGCGCGCAGTCTTCCGGCGACGCGGGGCGCGATGCCGCCGGTCGAGATTGCGATCCGGCACGGACCGGCCTTGACCGTCGCCTGCATCGCGACGAAGCCATGCTTGGGCTGATCGATCGCGCAGAACAAAAATTTATATTTGTCCGCGAGCTGACGCAGCCGGATTGCGGGCGGCTCGGCTTGTGTCGTGAAAATAACGAAGTACGCATCGGCGACGTCTTCCTCGCGGACGTCGTACGGATCGGTAAGCCACATCACGTCGGCTCCGACTTCGCGCAACGCTTCTTCTTTCTCGATCGCCTCACGATCGTCTCTCGTGCCGATCACCACGCACTTGCGGTCACGCAGATTCAAGCCGACGGGAAAGAAGACGAACGGATAACGCGTCACGTCGAGCGGTCCAGATGCGAGCATGTCGTTAAAAATCCACCGGACGTAAGTAGAATTCGTTGATGGCCGTATCCGAAAGCATCGCCGTGGTCGGCAGATGGCGTTTCCAGTGCGTTCCGTCGACTCGCCGGCGCACGAGCGAGACGTCGGCTGCGGCGAAACCGCGCGCTACGACTTTACGGTCGTTGAAACCCGCAAGCATCAGCGAGAGAATCCGATCCGCCTGGAGATACGTGATACCCAGATCGCTTTCATCGGTCTGATTCGCTTCCAGATCGGCGCTGGGCGCTTTCGCGACGATGCGCTCCGGCACGCCGAGATGGCGCGCGAGTTGCCACACTTGAGTCTTGAAGAGATCGCCGATCGGATTGAGCGGCGGCGAATCGTCGGCGTGCCAGGTGAAGTAGCCCAGTAGACGTTCGGTTTTGTTTCCCGTCCCGAGCGGCAACGCGCCGAGCTTCGCCGATTGATCGAAGAGGACGAGCATGCGCGTGCGCGCCATGATGTTGCCGCGCCGGCGGGGGTCGGCACCCGGCTCGAATTGCAGATACCCGTCGACGGCCCCCGTGATCTCGATGGTATGCGTGCTACAGCCGAGCGCATCGGTCACGGCTTGCGCGTCGGCGAGACTATCGGCGCTCGACGAGCGATACGGCATACGAATGCAGTGCACGTTGTGCGCTCCGAGCGCGCGTGCGGCGAGATAGGCGACGACCGCCGAATCGACGCCGCCGGAGAGTCCGAGCACCGCGCATGTCACGCCGCGTCGCACGACCAGTTCGTCGTGAAGAAATGCCGTTAGCCAAGTCGCTACGAGCGCGGCATCGATCGTCAATACGGGCCCGCGCCGCGGCGTCGCTTCGACCACAGGTAACGCGGCCGTCACAGCGCGGTCTCCGGCGCAGGCAGTGGCGCCGGCTCCATCGGGAGTCGCGTCCGGCGGTACGCATCGTTCGGAAAGAGTTCGTCATCGTACAGCAGATCCGGCAAGACGGCGCCCAAATCGCCGAGCAGCGGCAGCCGCGCGCGCGCCACCTCGATATCGGAGTAATCGAGCTGCACGCGCAAGACGTGCGCGCCCAGCGCCGGCAGCTCCGCAAGCGTATCGCCGAAGGGATCGATCGCCATCGACGATCCCGTCATGCCCTTGCCGCCTTCGAATCCCGCCAGGCTCGCATAAAGAACGAACACGCCGTGTTCCGCGGCGTAGCTCGAAAGGATGTTGCGCCAATGTACCACGCTCTCGAGTTCGCCATCGCCCGCAAAGCCGCGGCCGGGCGACGCGCTCGGTACGATGACCGTTCGGGCACCCTTGATCGCAGCAAGCGTCGGCATGATCGCGTGCCAGGCGTCCTCGCAGATCAAGATCGCCATGCGCCCGAAGCGCGTAGCGAAGGCTTGCAGCCGGCGTCCGCGCGAGAGGAAACGCCCCTCATCGAAGACGCCGTACGTGGGCAGAAACATCTTGCGATGGACGTGTTCGATGCGGTGCTCCGCGCCGTCGACGTGCAAGTAGAGCGCCGCATTGTAGAACGTACCGTCGGCATTCTCATAAAAACCGAGCGCGATATCGACGGAGGCGCGCGCTGCGCCGGGCGACCTGCGCCACGTTTCCGCAATGCGCGCCGCGAGATCCGTCGCTTCGAAAGCCAACTCGAACACCGCGCCTTCGAGAAAGTATCCCGTCAGCGCGGCTTCCGGTAACACGATCAAATCGTACGGTTCCGGCTCGGCCGCCAGCTGTGCGAAGATCGCGCCGAGCTCGGCGAGGTTCGCCGCCACATCACCCTTACGCGGCTTATTTTGAACGATCGCGACCTTCATCGCAGATCAGGCGACGGCCGCGGCGACGGCGGTCTCGCCGCGGGCCGCGAGTCGCTCCACGATATCTTCTGCCGGATAGGTGAGGATTTCGGCCAGCGTCGGATGGAGGTGCGGAATTTTTACAAAATCTTGCACGGTTCCGTTGTAAAACATCGCGACGATCACTTCGTGAATGAGATCCGACGCTTCCGCACCGACGATGGCCGCCCCCAAAATTTTTCCATCCGCCGGCGACGCCAGCATCTTCACGAAACCTTTGGTCTTGGCGATCGCGATCGCCTTACCGTGCTCGCTGAACGGATACGATCCCGACAGATACGGCACGCCGGCAGCCGTCAATTCTTTTTCGGTCCGGCCGGCGATGGCAACTTGCGGATCGGTAAAGATCGTATGCGTCTTTTGCAGGTTGTAGTCGGCGACTTCGTTCGTGCCCAGAATTGCATTGCGTGCGGCAATCTCACCTTGATAGATCGCGACATGAACGAGCGGGTACACGCCCGTCACGTCGCCGACGGCAAAGATATTGGGGACGCAGGTCCGCAAGTCGGGCCCGACTTCGATGCCCGTAATCGTATGACACGCGACGCCCGCCTTCTCGAGCTCCAGACCCGCGACGTTGGGCACGCGACCGAGCGCGTAGAATATCTCGTCGGCTTCGACGCTTTCTTCACTGCCGTTGCGCGTATAGTAAATCGCTTTCTTCGCGCCGAGTTTCTCGACGCGGGAAAGGACGGCGTTGGTGCGCACGTCGATTCCTTCGCTGCGAAAACACAGCGTCACGGCGTCCCCGACGTCGGCATCTTCAGTCGAGAGCAAGTGCTTCGCGCGCACGACGAAGGTCGTCGCAACGCCCATGCGCGACATGAACTGTCCGAGTTCGCAGCCCACGTAGCCGCCGCCGAGCACGACGACGGACTCCGGCAGCCGGTCGTTCTCGAGCACCCCGTCGCTATCGATAAAACCGGCCTCCGCGAGCCCCGGCACGGCCGGCGGCGCGACCACGCTGCCCGTCGCGATCACGAAGTGCTTCGCTTCCAGCGCCACGTCGTCACCGACGCGCAGCCGCGTCGCGGATTCGAAGGCGGCGAGCCCCTCGTACAGCGGAAACGACTTGAGGCTCTCGACCCGGTAATCGGCGAAGCCGGCGATGACCGCGCGCTTGCGCTCGATGATGCGCTTAATATCGACCCGCGGCGAACCCGCGTAAACGCCGAGTTCGCCGCTTTCGCGAATTTCTTGAGCGACGTCGCTCGAGGCGATGAGAGTTTTACTGGGCATGCAGCCCTTGAGAATACATAGGCCGCCGAGCGGGCCGTGATCGACCAGCGCCACGTTCGCACCGAGTGCGCGCGCCGTGCGCGCGGCCGCGTAGCCGCCGCTGCCGGCGCCGATGATCACCAGGTCGTACCGAAAACTCTTCACCATTTGGCGCTTCGAACGTTCGGGGGGTTCCCCCCGCCGTCTGCGAAGATGGACTTCCGCATGTCCGCCCAGGCTGTTTTCTCTCGTGCCCTCCGTCATCGTTTTCGCGCTATCGATACGATGGCGGCGAGCGGAGCGCTCGCCCTCACACTCGTGCTGGCCGGCGGTCTGGCCCTGGGCGCCGGACTGTGGTACGCCGCGATCGCTCACGTCGGCACTGCGCCCGTGGCGGCTGAGGGCACGTTTCTCGCAGCCATGCTGCTCGGTATCGCGGGCGCCTTCGGCGGCTGGCACGCATACGGCAGTTATTTCGCGCGGCGCGCCGGCATCGACGTCGCGACGGCGCTACGCTACGACGCCGCATCGTGGGCGACGCTGATCGTGTTCTGCGCGGGACTGATCATGCCGGTCGCATACGGAGGACCCACGCGCGCTGCAGCCTTCGCCGCGCTTCTATTTGCGCTCGTAAAAGTGCTGGTGGCCGCGCGTTTCGTCAACACGGTTCGCGACGTACTCGTCACGTTCGTCGTTACGCGCATCCCGATCATCGTCATCGCCGAACTGGCCGGCGTGACGATCGCACAGCGTCCCGGACGCCACGTCGCCGAATCCTCCAACGCGTTGCTCGCGGTGTGGGGGCACTGGGATGCCGTGCATTATCTCGACATCGCGCGCCACGGTTATGCGGGCACCGACATGGCCTTCTTTCCGCTCTATCCCACGTTGATCCGGCTAGTCGGCAGCTTCATCGGAAACGACCTCATCGCCGGCCTCATCATCTCGAACGTCGCGTTGTTCTTCGGTTTGCTCTTCTTCTACAAGCTGGTCGAGCATCAATTCACGCGCGCCGTCGCCCATCGCGCGATCTTCTATATTTCGATCTTTCCAACCGCTGTTTTCTTCTCGGCGGTCTACACCGAATCGCTCTTTTTCGCGCTCACGGTCGCATCGTTTTACTACATCCGCGAACATCGTTGGCTAACCGCGGGCATCGTGGGAGCGTTTGCTGCACTCACCCGCTCCGAAGGGGTCCTACTCGTCATACCGTTCGCGATCGAGGTTTTCTATGCGATTCGAGCCAGTTCGCTCGCGCAGTTTTTCGGTTCGCCGAAACGAATCGCTCGCGTCGCGCTCGGTGCCGGCGCGATTCCGCTCGGTCTCGTGGCATATATGGCCTGGCTTTGGGTCCTCAACGGCGATCCGCTGTATTTCTCACACGTTCAAAGCCACTGGAACCGCCATTTCGCGCCGCCGTGGGTGAGCGGGGTGCACGCCTTCTTCGTCATTGCGCACGCAAAGACGCCGCTGGTCGTCGCGAACGAATCGATCGAAATCGTATTCACGCTTCTCATGATCGGCGTGCTGGTCGCAGGCTTGCGCCGGATGCGGCCGTCCTTTTCGACGTACATGGCGCTGTCGATTCTCATCCCGATGTCGACGTCGAGCCTGATGAGCATGCCGCGTTTCGCACTCGTGCTTTTTCCAATGTTCGCCCTGCTGGCGGTGTGGGGCGGTCGCACGTGGGTCAATAACGCAATCTTCGCCTTCTCTCTGCCGTTACTAGGATTGTTTACCGTGCTCTTCGCCGATTGGTACTGGGTCGCATGAGCGATACGCCCTTCGTGCGGCGCCTCACGCAGCGCCGCGGCGTCCGCCAGTTCGTAAAATTCGGCATCGTCGGCGCGTCCGGATTCGTCGTCAACCTCATCGTCTTCACGCTGCTCCAGCACGCGACACCCCTGGAGCAGCAGAAGGCTCATTTTACCTTGAATTATTCGATGTCGTTTCTCTCCGGCGGCGTCTCGAACTACTTTCTCAATCGCATGTGGACGTTTCGTTCGAGCGGACATGCGGTCGTGCAAGGCTTACAGTTCATCGCCGTTTCGATGATCGCGCTCGTCGTCGGTTTGATCGTCTCACACTTCGCCGAGCCGCACTTGGGCGCGGGCCATAAAACGTGGTTTCTCGCGACCGTGTCGGGTATCGTGGTGAACTTCTTCGTCAATAAATATTGGACGTTTCGGGAACCCGTCTAGGCCGGTACTGGATCGGCGCCCTGGGCACGATCGTTCTGCTCGGCTTCGTCCTGCGGCTGCATGGCATCCATTCGCCGATTCTGGATCACCCCGGCTGGCGCCAGGGCGACACCGCCGCAATCGCGCGCAACTTCGCAACGCTCGATCTCAATCCGTTCCACCCGCAAACCGACTATAACGGTCCGCCGCCCAACTACGTCGAGCTCGAGTTGCAGATCGTGCCGTGGCTCGCGGCGCTCGGCTATAAAGCGTTCGGCGTACACGAGGTTTTTGGCCGCGCCATCTCGATCGCGTTCAGTCTGGGCACCGTGGTTATGCTCGGCTTTTTCGCGCGCTGGCTTTTCGCGAGCCGCGCCGCCGGGATCGTAGCGGCGTTCGCGTTCGCGATCTACCCCGGCAGCACGTATTACGGCCGCACCTTCACGCCCGATACGACGATGGTCTTTTTCCTTACCGCAGCGCTGTTCGCGGGCGCGCGCTGGATCGTCGACGATGAAACCCGCTTTGGCCGGCGATTCGCCTGCGCGGCCGTGCTGACCGCACTGGCGCTGCTCGCGAAACCCGTGGCGATCGTCGGCATCGTTCCGATCGCCGCGATGCTCGTCGCGCGCCGGGGTCTGGGCGCAACGCTGCGCGCGCCGCAGACGTATGCGTTCTTCGCGCTCGCGTTCTTGCCGTACGTCGCATACGACGCCTATTTGCGCCGGATAGCGGAGTGGCATTGGGCGAGCGGGATAACGACGTTGCACGTCCTTCCCTCGCTCGTGGGATCGCTGCAGTCCGTCGCGGCATTTCGCGCGAAGTGGGATGCGTTCGGGGGCACCTTCGACATGCTGCGCGGGACGATGCTCGGCCATATCGGCGCGTCGCTCTTCTCCGTTGCGATTCCCGTCACGCTGGTGTGGCGCATGCCGGCGCAGTCGCGCGTCCTGCTGTGGGGTTGGCTCGCGGCGCTCGTCGCCTACGCGTTCGTCGTCGTCACGGTGGAGCGCGTCGATTATTATCTCTATCCCTACTTGCCGCTCGCAGCGCTGTGGACCGGTGGTTTCGCCGAGACGTTACGGCGCGCGCTGCCCGCCGAGGGCCGCCGACACGCGACCGAGCTCGCCGCCGCCGTCGCCCTCCTGGCGTTACACGAAGCGCCCGCCGACGTCGCACCGTACTATGCGTATAAGAAGAACGTCTATCGGCAGGCGAAGGCGCTGGCTGCAACGCTCGCGCCGGGCGCCCTCATCGTCGTGGGGCACTACGATCCTTCGGTGCTGTACTATATCGGGCGCAAAGGTTGGGAAGAGGATCCGTACCTGTGGACGCCCTTCGACGAACAGAGTGCGATTCGCAAAGGTGCCCGCTACTTCATCGCCGTGGAGCGCCGCCGTTTCGAACGCAACGTCGAACTGCACGCCTGGCTCCAGCGCTTCCCGGTAAGCAACGCGCGGGCCGCCTGGCCGGTGTACGAGACCGACCCGAAAAAGATACTGGCGGGCTCCGAGCGGCGCTGGCGTGAGTTCCGTCGTGACGAAAAGGCGGGCACGCTGCCGCCCTGATCGGCGTAGCCGTTTCGTCTTAGCGTCTACCGGCGGAAGCTACGCGAAGAAGGGGCGTACTTCGATCTGACCCGCGACGACGCGCGTCGCAAAGCGCGCTAAGGAAAACGTCGCTGGGCCCGCGAGCACGCTACCGTCCGCGAGCGCGTAACGCGCGCCGTGCCACGGGCACGTGACGCATCCATCGCCGAAGTGTCCGGTTTCGAGCGGCGCGCCACGGTGGGTACAAACGGCGGAGATCGCGTGAATCTCGCCGCTCGCGTCACGCGATAGCAAGATCGGGATGCCGGCAATATCTGCACGCACCGGTTCCAACCCCAGAAGACCTGATTCTGCCAAGACTGCGGTAAAATCGCCGGGCGGGACGATCGGCGTCGCAACGTGCTTGATTCCGAGCTGATATCCAGCCGACAATTCGCCGCCCAGATAGGCGGCGAACGACGACGTCGCATAGCCGAACATCGCGCTCGCGATACCGGCTCGGCGCCGGCCGCCCAAACGCAGACCGAGCGAGACTGCATAGGCAGTAAAGCCGATGCCGTTGGCGACGGCGTGTGCCGTGCCGACGCGCTTGGGTTCGCCCGCGGTATCGCACCATTCCGCAAGTCCCGACGCGATGGCCACGACGCCTGCGAGCATGCCGATGCCGATCGCGAGATCCGCCGCGCGGGCGAACTCCTTACGTCCGGCGATCTCCAGCCCGTCGAAGAGCGCCGCAAGCGTCCAAGCACCGACCGGCACGTCGGTTACCGCCATGTGCAGCGAATGCCCGAGCGGCTTGCCGTGCAACAGGTCGTTGAGCGGAGAAAGCGGCCCCGATCCGTCGAGCGCTTCGCGCAGCATCGGCTGCACGGCGTCCGCCAGAGGATCGAGTGCCGTATTGCGTGCGATCCGATCGACCAGACGACCGGTCGACGAAATTTCTGGATTCATAGACGCTAACCCAGCTCCCGGCTATCGATCATCGCGCATCTCGACGATTCAGCGTGGCGATATCTGGCGAATCCCGTACGAACTGTTGCCATTTCAGCTCGATAAAAGACGCGATCTCCCGCAGCAGCCCGCGCACCGTCCCGTGCGCTATTCGCTGCCCGACGACGTTATCGAACAGTTGCCCGGCGACGCCGAACGGGGGCTCGTACGTCCCCTCCAAGCTCAATTCGGATTTCCCCGAAGCGGGCCGAACGGTGAGCAACCCGGCGAATGCGGGCAGCGGAAGGTGCTCGCTCGGCGACCACTGGAGTTGCAAGGCGTTGTGAAGGCGCCCCGAATCCGTCGCGTCCAGCGCGATCTTGAACGCTGTCGCAACGTTCGTTTTCGATACGCAAGCCCAGGGCAACGCTAGTTCAACGTGCTCTTCAAAGAATTTTTCGGCGAATTCGATTGCGGCGCCGAATTCACAATCGGCAGTCAACGTTTCGCGGATATGCGTCATTTGGAGGGACCTCCGTGACAACATGTATTCTGCGAGGCGCCGCTACCGCCCGCCAGGGACGCGTCGACCTCGCTCGGCATCCGATCCCGGCAGCTAGTTCCTGACGGCGTCGAGCAATTTGCCGGCGCGGTCGAGCCTCGACGATGTTGCCGATAACATCGACGAACCTTTGGGAATGCTTTCGCGCTGAACGATTTGTTTGCGGATCACGGTAAGGGCAGCAGCGATGCCGCAGGCGCGAGCGGCGCGTCACCCGCGCGCTCGGGCGATCCCGACTCGACGAGTTGCCGATAGCCGACGAGCCGGGCCGTCAAGCGCGCGACTGCGGCATTGAAGCGGTTCGACGCGCGGATCGCTTTGATCAACTCGTTCGAATCGTACGAATAATCGAAGCGCTGCAAGGTCGCGACGATGGCGTTGCTCTCTTTGCGCAATGCCGCGTACGAACGGCGGATCGCGAGCCCCGTTTCGCCGTAGGTCGGATAATTCGAAACGACGATCGCGCGCTTGACGCGCGCTTGTTCGATTTCGGTGCGCAGCTCCGCCAGACGCACGCTCTCCGGCGTGTATTTCGCGGCGATCGCGAGCGCGGCGAGGCCGTCGTCGAATTTCGAAAGCGTGTAGTCTTGCGCTGCGATGCGAAGCTGCACGTCGGCGAGCCCGGCGCGCGCATGTTCGTCGCCCGGTGAAAGCCTCAGCGCCAAGCGATACGCGGTCGATGCGTCGGGAAGGTTCGTGCGCGCGAGCGCGATATCGCCCTGATGGTTTCGCGTACCGACGATAAAGCTCGTCAGACCACCGGAACAGCCGCCGAGCGGTATGGCGAGGGTGGCGAGGGTGGCGAGAAAAGCGAACGTGCGAAGACTCATCGAGCGTACCTAATGCGGCGCGAAGACGTAATGCGTGGCGCTGCCAATAAAGAGCGCGGCGGGATAGAGTATGAGCTGCGACGCGAGCGTCCCCAGTATGAAAGTCAGGGCGAGATAGAAGACCATCGCCCGCACGTTTTCGACGCTGCGCTCGCCACGCGCGGCCTGGTCGACGATGTACGCCGAGGTCGGGTCGACGATGATCGCAAACGAAATCGTTGCGATCCCATTGACCAGCCCCGAAGCCGAGAGTGCGGTGCGTGAGAGGTCCGGCCGCAAGATGCTCGCTTCGTACGCCGCGACGACCGCGATCGCTTGGATCGCCGTGACGACGACGTTACCGATCAGCAGCTTGAGCGGGACGTCGCGGATGGAAAAACGCCGCAGCAGCGCCGGCGACGGAAGCCGTACCGTGCGCAGGACCGCGCGGAACACCTTCGGATCGCCGAGCCGGGCGAGGGAACGTGGGATGGAGCCGCGCCGCTCGAAAGCGCCTACGCCGCGGACGAAAACGTAGACGAACGTCGGCAGTAAGATCGCGCCCACGATCGTACCGATCGTCCCCGCCGCCACGATACTGCGGATCTGCGTTTCGAACTGAACGCTTTGTGCCGCAGCGAGCGCGGGCACGAGGACCGCGCGCCCCGCCGTATCGGAAATCGAACCCAGCAGCGGCGCATAAAACATGTTTGCGAAGCGACTCGCCGTGACGAATAAGTTGAACAGCGAGATGGACGTTCCGATGCGCCCCGTCTGCACGCCCGCCAGTCGCGCCGCATACGCGCCGACTTGCACCGCCTGCAAGAACGCATTGAGCGCCATCGCCAGCACGAGTTGGACCGACCAGAATCGCTCCAGATGAGTCGGTACCGGAACGAGCGCGACGTGCACGAAGCCCGTTGCATCCGCCAAGCTCACGCAGCGCTACGCAACCCGGGCAGTGCGGCCGTATCGAGCGGCCCGAGCACGCAGAGTCCGAGCGACTCCGGAAGAAACAGTTCGCGCGCGAGCCCGCTCACGTCGTCGTAGGTCACCGCGTCGAACTGCGCTTCGATCTCTTCGATCGACGCCTGACGCCCGAGATTGAACTCGCTGCGTCCCAGACGAATCATCCGGCTCGAACTGCTCTCGAGCGACAAGGTCAGGCTGCCTTTGATGTGTTCTTTGGCAAGATTGAGCTCCGCTGCGCTCGGCCCGTGCTCCGCCATCGTCAGGATTTCCGCGACGATGACGTCGACGCACTCCTGAACGCTACCGGGCGACGTCCCCGCGGAGATGCCGAAAAGTCCCGCACCGCGATAGCCCTGTTGAAACGAATAGACGCTGTAGGCCAGGCCGCGTTTCTCGCGCACCTCTTGGAAGAGCCGGCTCGACATGCCGCCGCCGAGAATCGTATCGAGCACGGAGAGCGCGTAGCGCCGCTCGTCGCCCACGGGCAGTCCGCGCGTCCCGAGCATGACGTAGGCTTGTTCGGTGTCTTTCGTCTTTACGACGGTTGCGGGCGTGAGGCGCGGGCGCTCGGGAAGCGGCGACGGCGACGAACCCGTCTCACCGGCGAACGCTCGCTCGACGAGCGCCAGCATCGCTTCGTGATCGACGTTGCCCGCCGCCGCGAAGACGACCGCGCTCGGCGCGTAGTGCGCACGCAGATGTTCGCGCAAATCGCTCGGGCGCAAAGCGGAGACCGTCTCGGCATAGCCGATCGTCGGTTCGCCCAGCTGCGAGCCGCCCCACATCGTGCGCACGAACAGATCCGCGATGACGTCGTCGGGGGAATCGTCGTACATCCGAATCTCTTCGAGCACAACTTTTTGTTCTTTGGCGAGTTCGTCCGGCGCGAACGTCGAGTGCAGGAACATATCGGCGAGCACGTCCACGGCGAGCGGAACGTGATGGTCGATCACCTTCGCGTAATAACAGGTCGCTTCTTTATCGGTGAAGGCGTTGAGATTGCCGCCCACCGCATCCATCGTCTCTGCGATCTCGCGCGCACTGCGCCGCTGCGTACCTTTGAAGAGCATATGCTCGACCAGGTGTGAGATGCCGCGCAGCTGCGGCCGCTCGGCGGCGCTCCCCACATCGGCCCAGATGCCGAGTGAAGCGGAACGAACATGCGGCATCGCCTCGGTGATGACGCGGATACCGTTCGGGAGCGTAGATTTCCGGTACAAGAGCGCTCCTGGTGGCGAACAAAAGTTATCGATTGCATTTTTGGGACGGCGTCCCCTTGCTTCTAGCCCGTGAGCGTCGCCCGCCACGCGGGCAGCCAATAGACGTCCTCGTCGCGCCGAACGCGCGCGCCGTACGTCGCGCGTTCGGAGCGGCGCACGGTCGTGGCGTAGACGGTATACGACGACGGATGCGCGAGATCGCCCGCGACGATCTGGTGCGCGACCGGCGATAGCGGCAAGATCACCCAAACGTCCACTTCTTCTACCGTGCTCGCGTCGAAGGTTTGCGCGATCAGGTCGATCACTTCGCTCGTGAAGCGATCCGGCGTGACGCCGGAATGGAATTTCGTTCCCGAAAGCACGAGTCCGGCGACTTTGTGCGCACCGGCGGCGTCGACGCGAATCTTCGTGACCTGCACGGGCCACGTCGTCCTGAAAATCATTCGGCCGATATGCGCCGCTTCGGGCCTGTCGTTTCCGCGCGCACGCACCGCCGCGACGGCATCGTACAGCGAGCCGCCCGGTACCGCCACGGCCGCAGGCGCGAAGCAGGCGACCGCAGCGGACGTTGCGGCAACGACGCCGAGCCGTCGGAACGCACGCACGCTAGTAACTCTGAGCGAAGTACGCGCGCACGGCGGCCGGCTCGCCGCAAGCAACGCACGCCGTTTCACCGCCGGCGAGTGGCCGCGTATTACGCGTCGTCGCGCTGGTCTCGGCTTTGACGGCCGCTTCACAGCCGGAGAGGCCACACCAGGCGATCTCGGTCATACCGGCGCGCGTCTTACAGCGCTCCACGAACTCCCGCCGGTCCGTTACCGCAAGCGTGTGTCCTTCGAGGAACGTCCGCGCTTGGCCGTAGAGGTTGCGCTGAATCTCCGCCATGAGCGGCGGAATCGCGGCGGCCACGGCAGCGATCGGGACCGTCGTCTTCGCGCCTTCGCCGCCTCTATCGATATCGCGACGCACGAACGTGGCGACACCCGCTTGCATATCTTTCGCACCGAGTTCGATGCGTAGCGGTACGCCGCGCATCTCCCAATGCGCGAACTTGTAGCCCGGGCGCTCGTCCCGCTCGTCGAGTTTCACGCGCACGCCGGCCGCTTTGAGCGTGGCGAATAACGTCCGCGCCGCCGCCACCACGTCGTCGCCGCCTTTACCCGCGATCGGAACGATCACGGCTTCCAGCGGCGCCATCTTGGGCGGAATGCGCAAGCCGCGATCGTCGCCGTGCACCATGATGAGCGCGCCGAGCATCCGCCACGACATGCCCCACGAAGTCGTCCAGGCGTATTGCACGCTCTGATCTTCGGCCGCGAATTTGATATCGTAGGCTTTGGAAAAATTTTGACCGAGTTCGTGCGACGTGCCCGCTTGCAGCGCGCGGCCGTCGGGCATCAGCGCTTCGATCGAATAGGTATGCGTCGCCCCGGCGAATCGTTCGGTACTCGATTTTTCCCCCGTATAAACCGGCACGGCGACGACGTCTTCGGAAACCTCACGATAGATGTCGAGCATCTGCCGGACTTCGGCCGCCGCTTCGCTCTCGGTCGCGTGCGCCGTATGACCCTCTTGCCAAAGAAACTCGAGGGTCCGCAGAAACGGGCGCGTGCGTTTTTCCCAACGCATCACGTTGACCCATTGATTGATGAGGATCGGCAGATCACGATACGACTGCAGCCATTCCGCGTACATGGTCCCGATCACCACTTCCGACGTGGGCCGGATGGCGAGACGTTCGGCGAGCTTCTCGTTGCCGCCGTGCGTGACCCAGGCGACTTCCGGCGCGAAGCCTTCGACGTGCTCCGCTTCGCGCGCCAACAAACTTTCGGGAATGAGCAGCGGAAAGTACGCGTTTTCGTGGCCCGTCTCTTTAAAGCGCGCATCCAGCGCCTGCTGTAGGCGCTCCCACAAGCCGAAACCGTACGGCCGCAGCACGATGCAACCCCGGACGGGCGCGAGTGAAACCAGTTCCGCTTTGTAGCAAACCGCTTGGTACCACTCCGAAAGATCGTTTGCTTTGGGCGGGATCTCTTTTACGAGCGGCGTCTTCTCGAGTCGTTCGTCAGACATCACAAGCCGCCGTTCTTCGCAACGAGCGGACCCGCTCCTCGCACGCTCGCGCGTCGCAGCCACCGGGTGTCCGTCCGGCGACCGCGAAGCGACGCTCGTGCCGAAACTCACACGGATCTACACGCGAACCGGCGACGACGGAACGACCGGGCTCGTCGGCGGTCAGCGCGTGAAGAAGAACGCGCTGCGCATCGATACCTACGGCAGCGTCGACGAGCTCTCGAGTGTTATCGGACTTGCGCGCACCGCGCTCGCCGAAACGGTGGGCTCGGGAGGCGCCGGCGCTGCCAAAGCGACGCTGCTCGACGCTTGGCTCGCGTGGACGCAAGATATACTTTTCAATCTCGGCAGCGATCTCGCCACCTTGCCTGCCGATCGCCGGCCGGGCATGCCGCTCGTGACGCCGGGCGATGCCCGCGCCCTGGAACGCTCGATCGACGCATGTCAGACGGAGCTCGAACCGCTGGCCAATTTCATTCATCCCGGGGGCTCGTACGCCGGCGCCTTCCTGCATCAAGCGCGCACGATCGCCCGCCGCGTCGAACGGCTGCTCGTCACGCTGCACGAGAACGAACCGATCTCGGAGGAGGTGATGCAGTACGTGAACCGTCTCTCGGACGCGCTTTTCGTATGGTCTCGCTGGATCAACGTCGCCCTCGCCCGACCCGAGCATCTCTGGAACGCGAAGACGGCACCGCCGGCGTGATGCTCGAGCGCTTGTTCGCAACGACCAGCGTCGAGAAGCTGCGCGAACTCGCGCAGAACCGTACGCTTCGGCGCGCGCTTTCCGCGCGCGATCTCGCCTCGATTGGCCTGGGGACGATGATCGGCGGCGGCATCTTCACGACGATCGGGACCGGCGTCAAAGGCGCGGGCCCCGCCGTCATCGTCTCGTATCTGCTGGCCGGACTGACCTCGTTCTTCGCGGCGCTCTGCTATGCGGAACTCGGTGCGATGGTGCCCGTTTCCGGCAGCGCGTACACGTACGCCTACGCGACCCTCGGGAAACTCGCGGCCTGGATCATCGGCTTCGCGCTGATTTTCGAATACGGCATCAGCGCGGCGCCCGTCGCGCAGCAATTCTCGGCCGCAATTCAAGACGTGCTCAAAAGCGCCGGCCTCGCCTTACCCGGCTGGGCGCAAACCTCGAATCTGGTGATCAAAGGCGATTGGTGGCGGCCGGGCGCGATCGATTTCGCGCACTCCCAGGCCGACGTCGTTGCAGCGCTATTCGTCATCGCTCTCTCACTCCTGCTTTCGATCGGCATTCGCGAATCGGCGACGGCGAACAACATCTTCGTGGTGCTCAAGATCTCCGCGCTGCTCGTCTTCATCTGCGCGGGCATTTCGCTCTTTCACGCGGCGAATTTACACGACTTCCATCCGTATGGCTGGGGTGCGCTCGCGCCCTTCGGCGGCGCGGTCGAATCGTCGCAGCCCTTCGGGATCATTCCCATCGCCGCATACGTGTTCTTCAGCTACATCGGCTTCGATACGGCGACGACGACCGCCGAGGAGTGCAAGAACCCCCAACGCGACATTCCGCTCGGCGTCATCGGTGCGCTCGCGATCGGCACGGTCATCTACTGCGCGACCGCGATCGTACTCGTCGGCGCGGTGCCCTGGGCTCATGTCCCGGAAAAGAATCCGCTCGTATACGCCCTCGCACCGCTGCATCTACCGTTCCTGACCTGGATCATCACGATGGGCGTGCTCGCCGGAACCACCAGCGTCGCGCTGAGCTCGCTGCTCGGCCAGACGCGCATCTTTTACGTCATGGCGCGCGATAACATGTTGCCGCCCATCGTCGCGCGCGTGCATCCGCGCTTCAAGACGCCGGCCGTTACGACGCTGGGTACGGGCGTCGTCGTCGCGCTGCTCGCGCTGATCGTGCCGCTCAACCAATTGCTCAATTTGGTCAATATCGGAACGCTCGTCGCCTTCGTCGTCGTCTGTGCGGGCGTACTGTTTTTGCGCCGGCGCAAACCCGATCTGCCGCGCACGTTCCGCGTTCCGTTCGTGCCGCTTTTCCCGATCCTCGGCATCGTTTTCTCGACGTTCCTCGCGGTATTCGGACTCTCGCGCACGACGTGGCTGTGGTTCGTGGCGGCGTTACTCGTGGGACTCGTCTTCTTCTTCTCGTACGGGTATTGGCGCTCGAACCCGGACGACATCGTACCGGTCGCCGATCCCGTCGAGTATCCCGCCTGAGGCAAACCTACGGAGTTAGGAAGCGCGCAGCCGCTCGCGCGCCTTTTCGTACATTTTGAGCACGATGTCGAGCGCACTCATGGGGTCCTTCGTATCGAGTCCGCCGATTGCCGTCAAGGTCCGATCGACCAGCGCGAACGCCTCGCTCCAGTCCTCTTCGTGCGCGTGCGATTCGCCGTTCATACCGGTTACGGCGTTTGGTCCGGGGCATTTGCATCGAGCGTGCCCGCGGTCATGACGTCGATCTTCGCGTGGGAGACGTCGTAGCGGACGCTCGTCTTGAACGCACGCGCGATGACGTTGAGCGAAACCATCGTCCGGCCCCGCACCGCGAACGGGGCGTTCTTGAACGCCAGCGGGTGGCCGTTGAGCGTTGCGGCGCGCTCGCCGACGTGCAGATGTAACGTGTCGTTGCCGCGCACGAGTTCGATGCTGCCCGTCTTCGCGTCGTAATTGGCATCGGCGCCAAGCGACTCCGCGACGGCGCGAAGCGGGACGTAGGCGCCTCTGGTCGTCGTAACCGGCGGGACGTCGGAGAGCATGCGGTGGCCATCGACGCGCAACGCCGCCGGATGCGATAGCGAGCTCAGCGCGGCGGCAAATGCGGAAACGGCGACCGTCGCTCCGACGGTCCGGCGGCTAGGAAATCGCGGCGAGAGCTTTGCCATGAGCCGTCTCTCCAATGAAGTCGGGATAGATGTCGACGATGACGTTCTCTATCTCAACGCGCAAAGCGCCCAAAAGGTCCGCCTCCGGGAAGGTTCCGACCAGCTCCCCTTTCCGAAAGATCGCGCCCTTGCCCTTGCCGCCGGCCACGCCCACATCGGCCATCTTGCTCTCACCGGGGCCGTTGACGACGCAACCCATCACGGCGACCTTTACCGGCGCCGAATATTCTTTGGCGATGGCTTCGACTGAGCGCGCGAGCTCGACCACCTCGATATCGGCCCGCCCGCACGACGGGCACGCCGTGATGTCGAAGCCTTTCTCGCGAATGCCGAGCGAGCGCAAAATTCCCCAGCAGACCGGAATTTCTTCGAGGGGATCGGCCGCTAGCGAGCAGCGCAGCGTATCCCCGATGCCTTCGTACAGCAGGATGCCCATGCCGATGGAACTCTTGATCGTCCCTTCACGCACGAGTCCGGCTTCGGTGATGCCCAGGTGCAACGCGTAGGGCGTACCGCGCTCGGCGAGCTTACGGTCGGCCAACCGGTAGGCGTCCACCGTCATGCGCACGTCGTGCGCTTTGAGCGAGATCGCGATATCGGTATGACCGAGTTCTTCGAGAATTTCGACGTGACGTAAGGCCGAGAAGACCATCGCCTCGGCGGTAAGGCCATAGGTTTTCTCGAGGTCTGCCGCGAGCGAGCCAAGGTTCACGCCGATGCGGATCGGCGTCTGCATCGCTTTGGCGAGCGCGACGACTTCGCGCGTTTTCTTGGGATCGGTGATGTTCCCGGGATTGAGCCGCAGCTTCGCAACGCCGGCTTCCAGCGCGGCCAGGGCCATTTTATGATCGAAATGGACGTCTGCGACGATCGGCACGGGCGAGCGCGCGACGATGTGGGGCATGCCGGCGGCGTCGGGCGGATCCTTCACCGTGACGCGCACGACTTCGCAGCCCGCCATCGCGAGGGCGTAAATCTGTTCGAGGGTCTTCTCGTAATCGGCCGTATCGGTCGTCGTCATCGACTGCACGACCACCGGGTGCGTCCCGCCCATCCACACTTTTTTGGCATCTTTCGACCACGCCGATTTGTTCTCGAGCAGAATCGGTTTCGATTGACGACGCAGGCGGACCATCTCCTAAAAAACTCCCTTGCCGGTCAGGATATTGGCGATATCGCGGTACGCCACGAACACCATCAGCACCATCAGCACGGCGAAACCGGTGACGTGCACGAGCGCTTCCTTATCCGGCTCGACGGGGCGGCCGCGCAACATTTCCGCGACGATGAAGACGGCCCGTCCGCCGTCGAGAGCCGGAAACGGCAAGAGATTGAGGACGCCGAGCGCGATGGAGATCATCGCCGCTAGGCCGAGATACAAACCCCAGCCGAGATCTTGATATGCCGAGGCGGCGCGCGACATGCCGATCGGTCCCGAGACGCTCGCTGCCATGCGCGCCGGATGCGAGAGCAATTGCGCGTAGCCGCTGAGCTGGCCCACCAGGCCGTTGCCAAACTCCGTGGCGGCGATCGGAAGTGCGGCCAGCGGCGAGACCCGCTGAAATTCCGGAATGCGAATGAAGCCGACCCGGCCGATCGTCTTCCCGCCGTCTTTATCGGCCCGCGGCGTCACCGTCACGCTCTGCTGCGCGCCGTGCCGCGTAAACGCGAGGCGCAGCGGCACACCGGCCGACGCTCTGATCTTTGCCACAAGTTTCTCGCCGTTCGCGTAGCGGACGCCATCGACGGTATCGACCTGGTCGCCGATTTGAAGCCCGGCCTTCGCCGCGGGCGACCCCGCTTCCACCGGGCCGATCTTCGTGCTGGAGGTGTTCGAGGCGATACCGAACGTAACGGCCGCCACGAACAAGATCGCATACGCGAGAAGAAAATTTGCAATCGGGCCGGCGACGATGATCGACAGGCGGCGCAGTGGCGTCTTGGCTTGGAAATTGTCGCCGGCATAGACCGCTCCGGCGGCGGTAGCCGCGATAACGCCGAAGTTCCCCGCGTCGTTTCCTTCGCGAAAATGCCGCTGCTGCTCCGCCTCGCTGGTTTTCCCGTCCTCACCCTGCATGGCGCAATAGCCGCCGATCGGCAAGAGGTTGAGACGGTAATTCGTTCCGCTACGGGGCGAGGTCCACTTCAGCAACGTCGGCCCGAATCCGACGGCAAAATCGTTGACGCGCACGCCGTTGAGTCGCGCCATGATGAAATGGCCGTACTCGTGGAGCACCACGAGTACCGAGAGCATCAGCAGAAAAACGGCGATCTTGCCGATCCCGTCGAGGCTCGGAAACGCAAGGCCGATGAGGTGATTCGTCGCTAGCATACGGTCCTTATGATTTCGCCGGGGCCACGAGGCGGGCCTCGACTGCTTTGCAAGCGAGCGTTCTCGCCCGCCGGTCCGCCGTCCGCACGGCGTCGAGGGTCAGGAGTTCTTCTGGGGTATCGGCTAGGACCGCGCGGACAACCTCGGCGATCGCGCCGAATCGAAGCTCTCCTCGTACGAACGCAGCCACGGCGATTTCGTTTGCGGCCGACAAAGCGGCTGGCGCCGTACCGCCGCGCCGCAGCGCCTCGTAGGCGAGCCCCAGGCACGGAAAGCGCTCCAGATCCGGTGGCGCAAAAACGAGCGTCGCGGCGCTCGCCTCGGCGGACGCACCAAGAGCGGCCAGCGCCGAGCCGCGCGCGCGATCATCCAACCGGTCGGGATACGCCAGCGCGTAGCCGATCGGCAAGCGCATGTCGGGCGGCGCCAACTGCGCCTTGACGTTGCCGTCGGTGAAAACGACGAAGCCGTGCACGACCGACGTCCGGTGGACCAGCACGTCGATCTGCACGGCCGGCACGCCGAAGAGGCGGCTCGCTTCGATGACTTCGAGCCCCTTGTTCATCAAGGACGCCGAGTCGACGGTATTCTTCGTTCCCATCTGCCAGGTCGGGTGGCGCAGCGCATCACCGAGCGACGCATCGGCGATCCGAGCGACGTCCCAGTCCCAAAACGGGCCGCCCGAGGCCGTCAGCACGATGCTGGCGACGCGGTCGGCCGGTTCGCCCGCGAGACATTGAAAGATGGCGGAGTGCTCGGAGTCGATCGGTACGATCTGGGCGCCGCTGCGCTGCGCGGCGGCGACGAGCAGCTCGCCCGCAGCGACGATGAGCTCCTTGTTCGCGACGGCGATGCGGATACCGCGCTCGACGGCCGCGAAGACCGCCTCGAAAGCGACGGCGCCGTCCGTGGCGGCGACCACGACATCGGCCTCGCTCTCCGCGGCAACAGTCAGCAGCCCGGCCGCGCCGCAAAGCACGCGCATCGACCTCGGCAACTCCGCGCGAAGCGCCGCCACGTCGCCTGGGCGGGCGCACGATACGATCGCGGGCTCGAAGAGCCGGGCCTGCGCGATCAGATCCCCGATGCGCGAGCCGGCCGCGAGGGCGACGATACGGAAGCGGTCGGGGTGGCGCGCGACGACGTCGAGCGTCTGCGTACCGATCGATCCGGTCGACCCCAAAAGCGCGATCTTTTTCTGCACGAACGTCCTTTAGTGAGGAATATGTCCGGTCACGAACAGGGCCGCATAGAACGCGATGCCGCCGAAGATGTAGGAATCGAAGCGGTCTAAAATTCCGCCGTGCCCCGCCAGAAACGTGCCCGCATCTTTCACGTGGGCGTCACGCTTGAGCGCCGATTCGACGATATCGCCGGCCTGCGCGGCGACGCTGGTGAGCGCGCCGATGATCGCCCCGTCGTACCACGGCAGACCGAAGAACGGCAGCGCCCCCATCGCGCTCGCGATCGCGACGCTCGCGAGCAACCCGCCGATGGCACCTTCCCACGTCTTCGACGGCGAGATCGATGTGAGCGGCGTCTTACCGAGCGTCGTACCGACCAGCATCGCGAAGATGTCGGTGAATGCGATGACGACGATCGCCGCGATCGTATACGCCATACCGACGTGGGGCAAATTGCGTAGCGCCAGAAAATACGATCCAAGCCAACCGATGTAGAGCACGCCCAAGAGTGTGAACGCACTGCGGGCGATATACTGCTGGCGGTCGCCGCCGAGGGAAAACGCGAGCGAGGCGAGCACGGTCGCGGCCAGCATCGCTTTTTCGTACGTGTGCTGCATGCCCAGTGCCGCGAGCACGGTATACGCACCGACGGCGAGCGCGGCCACGGGAAACACCAGGGGTTGACCTTTGCGCGCGGTCATCGCGGAGAGCTCATGCAACGAACCAAGTGTAATCCCGAGCACGACCAGCGTGAAGGTCGGGATCGTCGCCGTCGAGCCCAGCACGACCGCCGCGAGCGCGAGCCCGACGGACGTACGGCGCGTCAGATCGCTAGGTGTCCGGGCCGCAGTCGTCGTCGCCGTCACGAGCCTCCGCTGGTTACCACGGCACGCTCGCGGTACGCGGCGATGGCCCGCCCGAAATGCTCCCGGTCGAAATCCGGCCAGAACGTATCGGTCAGATAGAATTCCGCTTCGGCGAGCTGATAGAGTAAGAAGTTCGAGAGCCGCGACTCGCCGCCGGGGCGAATGAGTAAATCGGGATCGGGCATGCTAGCCGTCGACAGATACGATGCGACGACGGTCTCGTCGATCGCCAGCGGGTCGAGCGTGCCCGCGGTTACGTCGCGAGCAACCGCTTCGATGGCGACCCGTAGCTCCGAACGGGCACTATAATTGACGGCGAGGTTGAGCTGCAGACCCGAATTACGAGCTGTCTTCGCAACCAACTCGTCGAGCGCATCGCGCGATGCGCGCGGCAACGCGCGATATTGCCCGATGATCCGCACGCGAACGTTATTGCGATGCAATTCTGCAAGTTCGCTCTGCGCGAAGTAGACGCAGAGATCGAGCAAGAGCGAAATTTCCGTCGTGTCGCGCTTCCAGTTCTCGGTCGAGAATCCGTAGACGGTCAGCATCGCAATGCCCAGATCGCTCGCCGCCCGGGTGACGTGCCGGAGCGCCACGATCCCGCGGCGATGCCCTTCGATTCCCGGCAGGCGGCGCGCTTTCGCCCAGCGCCGGTTGCCGTCCATGATGATCGCGACGTGCTGCGGAACGGGCCGGGCCGGCGCGATCATCGCGCGGCCGCCTGGGCCGTGAGCCGCTCGCAATGCTCCATCGGGTTTTCGTTCACGGCGGCGCGCCCGAAAACCCTGGTCGTACGCTAGAGTTCCATAATCTCTTTTTCTTTGCTCGCCACGAGCGTGTCGACATCTTTGATGAACTTATCGGTGCTCTTTTGGATGCGGTCGGTACTGCGTTTGTTGTCGTCTTCAGTGATCTTACCGTCTTTGAGCAGGACCTTGAGTTCGTCGACGCACTTGTGACGCACGTTACGCACGGCGACCTTGCCGTCTTCGGCCTTCTTTTTTATGACCTTGACGAGGTCTTTGCGACGTTCTTCCGTCGGCTGCGGGATCTGTAGACGAATGTTCGAGCCGTCGATATTGGGCGTGAGGCCGAGATCGCTCGTCTCGATCGCTTTGCGAATCGCGCCGACCGTATTGCGATCGAACGCGGTGATCTGGAGCGTGCGGGCGTCGGGGGTGCTCACGCTTGCGACTCCCTTGAGGGGCGTGTACGCGCCGTACGCTTCGACCTGGAGCCGGTCGAGCAGCGCGGGCGACGCCCGGCCGGTGCGTACCGACGCAAAGTCGTTGCGCGTTGCATCGAGCGCCTTTTGCATGCGCCCCTCCATCGTCTTGAAGACGTCGTCCATCTCACTCAACGTACGGTACCTCCTTGGAATGGGCGGCTAAACGCGCCGGCGTGGCTACGAGCGTCCCGATCGCCTCGCCGCAAACCGCACGCCGGATATTGCCCGTGACGTTCATGTCGAATACGACGATCGGCACGTCGTTATCCATGCAGAGCGTGAGCGCGGTATTGTCCATGACTTCGAGCCCACGCTGCAGCACTTCGAGGTAATCGAGCGTGTCGAAGCGCGTCGCCGACGGATATTTCTCTGGATCGGCGCTATAGATGCCGTCGACCTTGGTCGCTTTGAGAATAGCTTGCGCGCCGATTTCGACTGCGCGTAATGCCGCCGTCGTATCGGTCGTGAAATACGGATTGCCGGTGCCCGCGCCGAAGATGACGACGCGACCCTTTTCGAGATGGCGCATCGCACGCCGGCGAATATACGGTTCGGCGATTTGCTGCATCTGAATCGCCGTCTGGACGCGCGAAGCGACGTCGATGCGTTCGAGCGCGTCTTGCAGCGCGAGCGCGTTGATCACCGTCGCGAGCATGCCCATGTAGTCGGCGTTGGCGCGATCCATGCCACCCGCTTCGTGGGCTTTGCCGCGCCAGATATTTCCGCCTCCGACGACGACGGCGATCGAGACGCCGAGCCGGGCGACCTCGGCGATCTGCTGCGCCATCCACGCCGTCGTGACGGCATCGACCGGACTCTCGGTGCCGGCGAACGCTTCGCCCGAAATTTTCAAGAGGATGCGTTCGAACGCGGGCGCGCCGCTATTGACCGAGCGCAAATTTCACGAAGCGGCGAATCTTGATTTTTTCGCCGAGTTTACCCGTCGCTTTAGCGACGAGTTCGCTTATCGTGAGGTTGTCGTCTTTGACGAACGTCTGATCCTCGAGCACGTTCTCTTCATACCATTTGTTGAGCTTTCCGGTGATGATCTGATCGATCAGCTTCGCGGGCTTGCCCGCGAGGCCCTTAGCGAGTTCTTCACGCGCCGCCGCGACGTCGGCTTCGGGAACTTCGTCGCGCGAGACGTACTTCGCGGGAATCGCGGCGACGTGCATCGCGACGTCTCGCACGAGTTCGGAGAAGGCTTCGTTACGCGCCACGAAGTCGGTCTCGCAATTGATTTCGACCAGCACGCCGATTTTGCCGCCGACGTGAATGTACGACCCGACGAGCCCTTCGTTCGCGGCCCGATCCGCTTTCTTGGCAACTTTGCTCGCGCCCTGATCGATGAGATTCTTACGCGCCGCGTCGTAATCGCCCGTCGCACCGAGCAGGGCCGCGCGACAGTCCAGCATGCCCGCCCCGGTTTCGTCGCGGAGGCGTTTGATCTCAGCCGGGGTTGGTTTGTACGTCAGAGCGGAACTCACGGCGGAAAGGTGCCTTTCGGGAAAGGGCGCTTCGTGGAAAAGCGCCGCGCGAACCGCGCGGCGCCATCCGAAGGCAAGCGAAGAAGGTTCGGGGAGCCTAGACCGCAGCCTCCCCAGTCGCGGCGAGCACGGGCTCCGCAACGGGGACCTCGACCGGCAGCGGCTGGGGCGCGACGTAATCGTCGTAGTTCGGTTCGTCGTCGAAGCCGCCGCTCTCGTTCTCCGTCCGGCCCTCGATGATCGCATCCGCGATCTTGGAAACCATCAGCTTGACGGCGCGGATGGCGTCGTCGTTCCCCGGGATCGGGTAGTCGATTTCTTCGGGATCGCAATTCGTATCGATCACGGCGATGATCGGAATCTTTAGCTTGCGCGCTTCGAGAACTGCGATGCGTTCTTTCTTCGGATCGACGATGAAAACCGCGTCGGGGAGCCGGTGCATGTCTTTGATGCCGCCGAGAAACCGCTCCAATTTCTCGAGCTCGTCACTCAGACGCGAGACTTCTTTTTTCGGAAGCAGATCGAAACTGCCCTGAGCTTTCATGCCCTCGAGTTCCCGCAGCCGGGAGATGCGCTTTTGGATGGTGGAGAAATTCGTCAGCGTCCCCCCGAGCCAACGCTCGTTGACGAAGTAGGTGCCGGCGCGCTCCGCCTCTTCTCGAACGACGTCTTGCGCCTGCTTCTTGGTACCGACGAAAAGGATGACCTTATTATCGCGCGCCATCGCTTTGACGGCAGCGTACACTTCGCGCATCATCACGACCGTTTTCGAAAGGTCGATGATGTAGATACCGTTGCGCTCCTGGAAGATGTAAGGCTTCATCTTTGGGTTCCAGCGCCGGGTCTGGTGCCCGAAGTGGACGCCCGCCTCGAGCAGCGCCTTCATGGAAATAACGGAAGCCATCGGTGGCTAACCTTTCTGGTCTCCCGCCCCGGCGCAATGCCGCAGACGGTTGGCGAGACCATCGCATCCGGCGCGAGCCGGATGAAGTGGGAACAACCCTCGGAGTATACCACGCCGTCGGCTGCGCGGCACGGGCCGCCTCCGCCATACGCTAGCGCGGCTCCGGCTCTGCACCATCACTCGGGCCGGCGTCCGGCTCGGCTGCGAGCAGACGAGCGTATCGATCGAGCGAACGGCGATAGCGTACCAGGTGAGGTGCGAGCGCGCCTAACGCGACGGAGACGGCCTCCCGTTCGCGACCGATATCGACCAGGGCAAGGGCGAGAAACGCGCTTACCGCGTCATCGAGGGCATTCGAAGCGAGGTCCCGCTCGGCGCGGAGCAGCGCGACGCTTTCCGCCGCTTGCCCCACGTTTCGCAACGAGCTCGCCAGTTGGATCGTGGCCTGGCGCCGACGATCGTCTGCCAACCCACGGGCGAGCGCCACTCGATAGAGTGGCACGGCCCGGTCGCTCTGGCCGGTCGAATCGAACGCCCCCGCCCGTTCGAACGCTCCGATCGCACTATCGGGCGGAAGCTCCGCCACGAGTCGCTCCATCTTCGCTACGAAAGTGCCCTCGTCGCAGTCGTCCACCGTCGTCCACAAATTCGCTAGCCGTCGCTCCCACTCGATGCTCATTCGCTCCCGCTCGCCCGCCGCCGCACAGGCATCTGCGCTCAAATTCGGCCCGCTCCTCGGCCTCCGGGCGACGATTCGCGATACTTTGCCGCATCTTTCGCGCTCGACCACTGCCAATGAGTCCTACTGCCAAGTTCCCGGCAGTGCAACCGCCGGCGTGTTTCGCCAGTTGCTCGACCGGTATCTGCAATCGTATGTAAATATGCTCGGGCAGCTGGCCGCTTGCAACCGGCTGCATAACGTATACGAGCGTTGCGCGCGTTGACTTCGTTTGACGCACGATCGCGTTAATTCGGGTAAATCAAATTGACGTACGAGTTTCTCGCCATGATGCTCGGCACTGGACGATCGGGGGTCACCATCGCGATCGGAACACTGCAGCAAGCCGGCTTTATACGGTCGGTGCATGGCACGATGCGATCGTCGATCGCGGCGGCCTCGAAAACGCAGCTTGCGAATGCTATGAAATCGCGCATCACCAATTTGACGGCATGCTCCGAAGTGTGAATAGAACGAAAACACCAGCGAGCGCCGAGCTCAACACCCGCTCGTCGAAACACTGAAGCCTATCGGGAACGCCGTCTGCAAGATCGCGTAACCGGCTAAAGTAGTTGCGGCGCAGCAGTTTCCTCAGTGTGCCCTCAGAAAGCCCCGTCGAATGACAGACTGTGTAAGCCCGACATATACAACGGCGGCACACAAGTGATAGCATCGGAGCGAGGCGCCCCGCAGCTTACCGTTGGTAATGCACTCGGCGTCGCACGCAAGTTGGGTAGGCGAATCGTGTTCGATGTGCATCAGGTGGGCGAAGCGACAATTATAGACGTCGCTGAAGATCTCGACATGTGCACGAGTTCGGCGCTCGAGTCGACCATAAATCTCGCTGCCCTCGACCTCTCGAAGCGGGTCATCGTGTCGCTCGAGAAATGTCTCTACTGCGATGCATCCGGACTCAATGTGCTGGTAAAAGCAAGAAAGCGGCTTGGGTCGATGCTGCTCGTCGTTGTGCCGCGGGCAAATCGGATCCGGCGAATCTTTCACATTACCGGTCTGGAAGAAATTCTGTCTCTGAGCGCAAGCCTCCACGATGCCGTGATGCCGACCCGATTGCAGATCGCACCACATCCCAACGGCGTCGCATCTTCGGCTATGGCAGCAGCGAGCTGATACGCGCGTCGCGAGTTCTTTGAAACAAGTGCGCTCGCACGGAGCCGATAGCGTTAATTTTCAAGGTTAAAATCCAGCGAATTGCGCCGCGTGGAGCGCCGCGTAATGGCCGGCGCGTGCGAGCAACTCGTCGTGCGTCCCGAATTCGAGCACGCGCCCCGCATCGATATACAAAATTTTATTCGCCCGGCGGATCGTCGAGAGCCGGTGCGCGATGATGAGCGTCGTACGCCCGGGTAGAAGCCGATCGAGGGCGGCCTCGATGAGGCGTTCCGAGTGGCTATCGAGGGCGCTCGTCGCTTCATCCAGGATGAGAATGCGCGGATCGCGCAGCACGGCGCGCGCGATCGAGATGCGCTGGCGCTGGCCCCCAGAAAGGCGCAGGCCGCGTTCGCCGACGAGGGTATCGTAACCACGCGGCAAGTCCAGGATGAATTCTTCGGCGTTCGCCTCGCGCGCAGCCGCCTCGATTTCGTTCGTTGTCGCTTCGAGCCGGCCGTAAGCGATATTCTCGGCAACCGTTCCGCTGAAAAGCATCGCTTCTTGCGGTACGATGGCGATCGCGCCGCGCAGCGTAGCGAGCCGCATGTGCGACACATCCAGCCCATCGAGGGTGATGCGGCCGGCCTGCGGTTGATAGAAACGCGGTACGAGGTTGACGATCGTGGTCTTGCCGGCGCCGGAGGGACCGACGAGCGCCACGATCTCACCGGCGTCGATCGTCGCTACGAGATCGTGCAGCACGGGTGCGACCCCCGGATCGTAGGCGAACGTAACGTGCTCGAATGCGATCGTTCCCGCGATCTTCGTTTCAGGTTGCGCCGGGAAATCGTCGATCGGTTCGATCGGTAGATCGAGAACTTCGAAGATGCGCGAGGCGCCGACGAGGCCTTTGGAGATATCGCCGATGAATGCCGCCAGCCGATTGAGCGGATTGATTGCGAGCACGACGAGGGTGTAGAATTGCAGCACCTGACCGCTCGTGAGCCGGCCCGCAACGACTTCGCGCACCGACATAGCCATGATACCGAGCAACGCCAACGTGACGATCATCGCGACTACGGGCGTCTGCGTCTGTCCGAGCTGTAGCGATTTCATGAAAGCGTCGAAATAATTCTCGTTGGTCTGCGCGAAGCGCTCGACTTCGTACGATTCACGTCCGAACGCTTTGACGATCCGTTCCCCTTGCAAGACTTCGCTCAGATTGGATGACAGGTCGGCGATGCGCTCTTGCGCGCGTTTCGTACTGGCGGAAATCATCCGCGTGAACGCCGCAACCGCGAAATTTACAGCGGGTGCGAACACGAAGAGCACGCACGAAAGCAGCCAATCGACGTAAAAAAGAAAAACGACCGAGCCGACGAGCGTCACGAGCGCGACGAAGAACTGCGGCAGCGAGATGCTCAGCGCGTCCGTCATCAGCGTAAGGTCGTTCGTGAAGCGCGCGATGAACTCGCCGGGACGCCACTTGTCGAATTCGCCCATCGGCATACGCATCGTGCGTTCGAAGAGCCGGATGCGGAACGTCGAGATCATGCGCTGTCCGCTCCACGCGGTGAGATAGCTCTGACCGTACGTCGCCGCATTAGAAACGAGGTTGATGGCGAAGACGCCGACGATCACGAAGACGAGCAATTTTCCCGAGTCTCGCGGATGTTTGAGCACTCCGTCGATCAACAGCGGAAAGGCACCGCTGAGCGCCAGGGGCCCTAGCCCCGCGATCAAGCCCAGCACGAGCGCGAAGGCGAGCCGCGGGTAATACGGCCGTGCTTCGCGCACGATGCGCGCGATGACGGCGCGGCGTTGCGCGCGGTCCAAGGTAGATTTCAGCGGATCGAAACCTTTCGAGTCGCGAAGCGGTAAGTCGGTCACATCTGCCGTTCGCCGGAGCATTCGCCGTGGACTGTTACTATCACAACGCCGTTCCATCGATCGCCGTCTGTCACGACTGCACGCAGACTATTTGTGCGACCTGCCGCGACGAATCGGGAATCTGCCCGGGCTGCCGTCTGGAACGCCGGCTGGCGGCCGCCTCGGCGGCGCGCCCCGGCCTTTCTGGCACCCGCGGACCGCAGAATCCACCGCCGCGGCGCGAGCGCGAGCCGCAGCGGGCGAGCGCGCCGAGCATCGCCTATCGGGAACCCGGCCGGGCGCTGGCGACGATCCCGAATGAAACGCGGGGGTTGCTCGCACTGGGCTATCCGCTTTGGCCGCTGGCTGCCTTGGCGTTGCTCGATCCAAAACGCTCGCCCGCGGTGCGGCGTCAAGCGATGCAGGCACTCGGGCTCAACTTCGGTCTCTTCGGCATGTGGATCGCTCTCGGAGCCATCGCGCAAATCCCGATGCTCGGAATCTCGGCTTGGCCGCTCTTAGCCGTACTCTTTCCGGTGTGGATGGTCGCGACCGTGGTGTACGGTGTCAAGGTCTGGAACGGCGACGACGTGCGCGTGCCCCTGGTGAGCGATTGGCTCGACGAGCGCGAAGCTCGCCGCGACCGCAAAATCACCGCATAGCGCTGCGCGTAAAATTTGCGTAGCGCGCGAGATAGGCGCGCGCCGCGGCTTCGTGTTCGACGACGGGCGACGCGTAGCCCCGATCGTTGAAAAGATCGAAGCGCAACTGCTGCCGCGCACCCGCGGCCGCATGCGCGAAATCGAGCGCAGGCACGGCGGAAAGTTCGCTAACGTACCGTCTCACGTACGTGCCGAGCGGATCGTAGGCGCGCGCCTGTTTACGCGGATTGTAGATTCGGGGAAACTGCGCGAGATCGGCTCCGACGCCGGCAACCCATTGCCAGTTGCCGTTCGCGAGCGCCGGATCGTCTTCGACCAGATATTCGTCCCAGGCGTCACGTCCGACGCGCCAATCCATCGCGAGATCGAAGCAGAGGAACGACGCTGCGACGAGCCGCGCGCGCGGATGCATCCAACCCGTCGCACGTAGCTGACGCACCCCGGCATCGACCAGCGGATAGCCCGTGCGTCCCAGACGCCAGCATTCGAGCGCTGCGTGCTCGGTCGCGAGCGGAAAGTCGTCCATGCGTGCTTGCAGCGCACGATCGGGGGCGTCTTCATAAAACCATGCCAGCTGCAAAAAGAAATCGCGCTGGGCGAGCGCGCGGGCGAACTGCACCAGGGCGAGCCGTTCTTCCGCGAGCAAGAACGGATCGCGGGCGCGCTCGTCGATGCGTGCGAGCACGGTTCGCGCCCCGATAACGCCGAAGGATAACGCCGCCGACAGACGCGCCGTCGACGTGCCGCCGGGAACGTCGCGGGCGCTCGCATACTGCAGCGCCGGTCCTTCGAGATACGCGTCGAGTGCGGCGAGCGCGGCGCGTTCGGAAGGAACTTCAGCTTGCGGATCCGACAGCGCAGGCGTCGCAAGCGCGGGCACGGGATCCGACGTTAGCGGCGCGTCGCCGAATTTGATGCGGGCGTCGATCGTGGAGCGCCGCTGTAGCGTCCACGCCGCGACGAACGGCGCGAGCGCGCGATAGCCGCGTGCGCGGTCCGAGTGCGCGCCGGCGGTCTCTTCCGGCGCAACCGCCGGCGCGTCGTGGGCTGCCGCGACGCGGATCCCGCGCGCTTCCAGAGCGCTGCGGCGCGCGTGTTGCCGCCGCAGCGTCGCAGCATCGTACGCGTTCGCCCACGTCACGGCCGAAGCTCCGGCTTCCTCGGCCAAGGTTACGACGGCAGCGGGGGACGCGTCGGTGCGGACGATCAGGCGCGCTCCACGCGCGGCGAGGTCGCTCGTCAGCGACGACACCGCCCCGCAATAGTAGGCGGCGCGACGGGGGTTGCGTTCGGCACGTTCGACGACGCCGGCTTCGATCAAATGTGCCGGCACGACTTCGCCGAAGCGGGCGGCTTCGGCCAGAGCGGCGTTGTCGTCCAGACGCAGATCGCGTCCGAAGAGATGGAGGCAGCGCGGCGTCTTAGAGGCTTTCGACGTACGCGGCGACGTCGGCGACATCGCTCTCGCTCAGCGGCGCCGGATAGAGTTTTGGCATTGGCGGCTGCGGATTCTTAATCCAGGCGATCGCGGCGCCCGTATCCTTGCGCGACTTCTCGCCCTTTAGGACCGGGCCGATGCCGCCGCCTGCGCCTTTCGCCCCGTGACAAGTCGAACAGTTCTGGCCGAAAATGGCCATACCGTGCTGTGGATCGCCCGCGGCGACTTTTTGCCCGGCGACCGGCCGGAGCCCGGTCTCACCGGCGTCCGTGATCGGACCTTTTACCGCTGCACTCGACCTTTCCGAGGATCCGCTCTTCGCGCAGCCCGTGGCGAGCGCGACGACGATCGCGAGCCCAGCCAAAACCGCATCGTAACGTTTCAAAGCCCATCTTCCTCGAACCGACTTCATGGCCGCTACCGTTCTCACACCCGCCCCGAGCGTCCCCCGCCCGAGCGTCCCCCGCACGAGCGCTCACACAGCTAGCGCGGCGGAACCGTACCCGCCGGCGCGCATGCCTCCGACGTCGTCGCGCTCGCTTCGTCTGCGTGCTCGCAAGCGCGGGTCTCCACGGCGACTCGGCGGGCCACCTGCGCGGCGGGCAGATGCGTATCGCTGCGTCCGATATCGAACCCCGCGAGAAGACGACCGGACATTCCCGTTGCAAAAGCGGCGTTGATGGCGATCGAGAGGGCGATCGCCCAGCCGAACGCACCGATCGTCCGGCGTTCGCGCCTGCCGCGGGAGTCTGCGATACGTTCGAGCAGCGCGGTCGTTACCGACGGACGCCACGTCTCGCCGTCGCGCGCGCGCTCGACCGCAGCCGTCTTCGCCGCGGCGTAGCCGACATCGAGGCCACAGCCCGCACACTCACGCTCGTGCGCCGCGAAACTCTCGCGTTCGGCCTCGCTCGCCTCGCCGAGCATCACCGCCCCGGCCAACGCTTCGAAGCAATCGTGATCGCGCATCAGCGTGGCACTCCGAGGTTCGTACGTAAGACGCGCATCGCGCGGCAGACGCGCTGGCGAACCGCATCGGCCGTCGAGCCCAGAATCAACGCCGCCTCGCCCGACGAGTACCCCGCATACGTGGTCAGCATCACGCACGCGAGCTGCTCTTCGCTCAGCGTCGCGAGCGCAGCTCGCAAATCTAGCGACGCCGCCGACGTTTCATCGGGTCGCAGACTCGAGCCCAGCTCGAAGAGCGGCACCGTTTCGCCGCGGCGCTTCACCTTACGCAGTTGCGAGATCGCGCGATTGGTCGCCGTCTTATAGAGCCAGCCGGCCGACAGCGGCCGCGTAGGGTCCGCCCGCAACATTTTATAGGCCGCGAAAAACACGTCTTGGACGATGTCGAGCGCCAGATCGCCGTCATCGACGAAGCGACGCACGTAGCGCGCGAGTTTCGTTTGCTGTTCGCAGACGAGCCGTTCGACGCGCGCTTCGGCGTCGAGTGAACGGTCCAGACCTAAAACGTAAACGTGTTCCACATGCATCTCCGGTGCGGGGTTGCTCGCACGCAGGTAGCGCCATGGAGCCGCTCCCTGTGACATCGCGCAGAAGCGCCGCTCGATAAAACGGGAAGCTTAGCCGCCGATTTCTGAAAACGCTCGCATGCGGCTCCCGGGCTCGCCGAGGCGCAGGTGATGCCGCTCCGGTTTGATCAGCATGCCGCCGCGAAAGAGCGTCGCTAACTCGTCGCGCCCGGCGCCCGCACGTACGGGCGTGCGCAGGTCGATTTCGTAGTCGCCGAAGAGACAGAGCCGCAAGCGGCCGTCGGCCGTCAGCCGAACGCGATTGCACGTTTCACAGTAGTCGTGCGAAAGCGGGCTGATGACGCCGACCGCGCCGGGCGCTCCGGCGAAAGCGAAGTAGCGCGCCGGACCGTTGCCGCCGGGGCCGGCGGCCGGCAGCAGCGTGCCCGCTTCGCCGATGCGCGCGAGCATCTCCGCGGCCGAAACGTAAGCGTCGCGCTGTTCGGCAGCGTTTTCGACGACGGGCATCATTTCGATAAAGCGCACGAAGACGGAACGCTCGCGGGTGAGATTGGCGAAATCGAGCAGCTCGTCGTCGTTTTGGCCGCGCATCACGACGCAGTTGATCTTGAGCGGCGCGAGTCCCGCGGCGAGCGCCGCATCGATCCCAGCGATCACGCGCGCGAGCCCCGGACGCCGGGCGATCGCGACGAAGCGATCTTCACGCAACGTATCGAGCGATACGTTGACGCGTCGCAACCCGGCGGCGACGAGTTCGCCGCACTGCTCCGCGAGCAGCAAGCCGTTGGTCGATAGCGCGATGTCGTCGATCCCCTCGATCGCCGCCAGGCGCCGGACGAGCGAGGCCAGATCGCGCCGCACCAGCGGCTCGCCGCCGGTAAGGCGGATGCTGCGTACGCCGACCGATGCTGCCGCCGCGACGACGCGCTCGATCTCTTCATAGGTCAATATCTGGGATTTCGCGATCCAAGGCAACCCGGCTTCGGGCATGCAGTACGTACACCGGAGGTTGCAACGGTCCGTGATCGAGATGCGCAGGTAGGTAATCGGACGTGCGAAGGCGTCGGCGAGCGGCGTCACCGGCAACCGGTCGATCAGATCGATCGTCGCGCTACCCATCCCGTTGGATTCGATTTCGGGCGCGCGTACTCCGTTGCTGGGGCGGCTTATTTTTCGGCGAAAACGGCGTCGTCGATTGCGACGTTGAGTTTGTAATTCTTGAAAGTCGACGTGACGTCGGCTTTGTACGAGGGCAGCTCGACGTGGCCCGTCTGTTTTTCGACGAGATACGCTCCACCGACCGACGTATATTGCTGATCGAACGAGACGGAGCCGCCGTCTTTGTACGTCCATGCGTAACTCTTGATCGTTGCATTCCCATCATCGACGCGAACGTCGAGATGGTCGACGCGGCCGTTTCTCTTCGGCACTAAACGAAAAAGCGTCGAACCGTTTTCATCGCCGACGACGGCGACTTGATAGAGGGCGAGCCAGCGACCCGGCGGATCGACTTTCGGATACACCTTCTTGAATTGCGACGCGAGCGCGGGGACGGTATCGAAGACGACGGCTTCGCGATCCGGTTTCTTATAGTACACGTTGCCGTCCAGCGACGGGCTGATGTATGGAAACGTTTTGAGCGCGACATCGAGATGCACGTCCGCGCGGTACGATTTCACCGCCGCGTTGAGGGTGACCATGCGCTTGTAGAGTGCGTTGTGCGCGTCGAGCGGAACGGCGGCCGGTTGCGCGCTCGCGGGGCCGCCGGCGACGAAGGTGGCCGCGGCCAGTGCGAAGACGGCGATCGTATTGCGTGCTGGTATTCCCACGGCGTTTCAACGCCAGGCAGCAGCCAAAGGTTGCCAGGCCGCGCTCGCCGCGGCGATCTCCTCGCGAACGCCGCCATCGCTTTCGCACGCCGCGCGCGTTCGGAGCGTCGCCAGGGCGCGCGGCGATCCGATGCGCCCGAGCGCCCAAGCCGCATGCCCGCGCACCATCGGATGCGGATCGCCCGCGAGCGCGCTTTCGAGCGCGGCCACGGCGGCGCGATCGAGCGCGTTTCCCAGTGCGACCGCCGCATTGCGGCGCAGTACGGCGGCACCGCGCCAACCCATCGCGGTCGCACGATAGCGCCGCTTATACGCTCCGCTGCGCAGCGCCAGCAGTTCCACGAGTGACGGCGTCGCGCCGCCGGGATCGAGCGGCGCAAAACCGGCGCCGGCGACGGCGGCTCCGCGTTGTGTCGGCGGACATGCGCTCTGACAGAGATCGCAGCCCCACACCCAGTCGCCGATCGTTACCCGCAACGCGCGCGGGATGTCGCCGGTCCGCTGCGTGAGATCGCTGATGCAGCGCGTCGCATCGATCGTATAGTCGCCGCGTAAGGCACGCGTCGGACAGGCGGCGACGCAGCGCGCGCACGACCCGCACGATGTTCGCAGCGGCGCGTCCGCCGGCAGTCGCAGCGTCGTCACGATCTCACCGAGAAACACGAACGAGCCGAGCCGCGGCGCGATCAGATTCGTATGCTTACCAATCCATCCGAGGCCCGCGCGCGCGGCGAACGCCCGTTCCGCCAGCGGCGCCGTATCGCAAACGATGCGCGTCACGTTGTCGCCGGCAGCGTCGTCGATCGCACGCGCAATGCGTTCGAGAATCGCGCGCACGCGCACGTGATAGTCCGCCGACCAAGCGTAGTTCGAGACGCGGCCGTGCAGCGGTACGCGCGTCGGCGGCGCGTGCGTCGCATAAGAAACCGCGACGCACACGACGCTGCGCGCGGCAGGCAGGATGGTCGCCGGATCGCTCGCACGCGCGGCGTACGCCGCGTCGTAGCCCCACGTTTGCAGATCGCCGCGCGCGAACGATGCGGCCAGCCGTTCGAACGTGTCACCCGAACGCGCCGCATCGGCGATAGCGACGGCCGTAGCGCCGGCTTCGCGAGCGACCCGCCTGATCGTCGCGGCCACCTCCGCGCCGTCCGCAAGGGGCGGGGTCAAAATGCCTCGAAATCGCGGGCGCTCACGGCGTAGCCGAGCAGTCCTTCCCGCAGATGGTAGAGTCGCCGCAAACCCGCGTCATACAGACGTTCCGCCGCCCAGCGCGAGCGAGCGCCGACGCGGCACGCCACGACGTACGTTCGAGCAGAGTCCAGCTCGTGCATGCGCGCTTCGAGCAGCGACGCCGGCAGCGCGATCGATCGTGCCGGCGCGCCGAAGACGGCCTCGTGGGGCTCGCGCACGTCTAAGACGATGGCGTCGGGATGCTCGGCCATGAAGTCGTCGAGAGCCCCGCTCGAAATTTCGGGCACGCGGCCCAGTACGACTGCCGGTTCGTCCAGCTCCGACACGTCGACGAGCGTGCGAGCCGCACCGTGCAAAGCACAGTTCGGGTCGCTCTCGAAAGCGACTTCCCGCGTGTGTGCCGACAGTGCGTCGACGAGCAGTAGACGCCCGACGAGCGACGTGCCGATCCCAAGCACCAGCTTGAGCGCTTCGTTTGCCTGCCACGTACCGACCAGGCCGGCGAGCACGCCGAGCACGCCGCCCTCCGCGCACGACGGCACGCTGCCCACAGGCGGCGGCTCCGGAAAAAGGCAGCGATAGCATGGCCCCCCGGGCGCAAAGACGCTGACTTGACCGTCGAAGCGGAAGATCGAACCGTAGACGTCGGGCTTGCCTTCGAGGCGGCACGCATCGTTGATGAGATAACGTGCGCTGAACGTGTCGGTCGCATCCACCACGATGTCGTACAGGCGTACCAGCGCGCGAGCGTTGGCCGCGGCGAGCCGAACGCCGATCGCATCGACGGCGACGTGCGGATTGAGGGCCGCAACGCGCTCCGCGACGACGTCGACCTTGCGCCGGCCGATATCGCTCGTGGCGTAGATGACTTGGCGCTGCAGATTCGTCAGGTCGACCGTATCGTCGTCCACGATGCCCAGGCGTCCGAGGCCCGCCGCCGCCAGATACTGCACCACGGGGACGCCGAGCCCACCGGCACCGACGACCAGGACGCGGGCCCGAGCGAGCCGCTCTTGCCCCGCCAGCCCGACCTCCGGAATGAGCAGATGACGGCTATAGCGGCGCAGGTCGCGCCCTCCGGCGAATGACGTCATCGCGGGTGCCGATCGTTGAGCCAGGCCAAGACCGCCGCTCGCGCGTTCTCGCCGGCATAGGTATGATCGCTCGCGATCGTTACGAAACTCTTGGGCTCGGGGGCGCGAGCGAACAATTCGGCCGCGCTTGCCGCCGAGACCATGCCGTCGCGTTCGGCCGCGACGTAGAGCACGGGGCGCCCGCAGAGTGCGGCGAGCGCCGCATCGAGCACGGCTTCGGTCGCCGTCACGAGCTCGGGCAGCGTTAGGCCGTCCACGTACGACGAACGCAGATCGACGGTGCCGCGCAGCGCGAACGCCGCGAGCGCGCCCGGGCGGCCGTACCCCGTCGCAATCGAGATCGCGCCCGCGATGGCGGAATCGGCAGCGCACGCACGCAGCGCGGTCGTCGCGCCCATGCTGTGCCCGAGCGTGTAAATCGCATCCGCGGCGCCCGCGCGACGCGCGTAGCCCACGGCCGCCCCGAGCGTATCGGTCAAGTCCTCGATCGAACGCAGCGTTCCGCCGCTCGCGCCGAGCTTATGGCCGGGGAAATCGACGCTGACGACGCGGTAGCCGTGGCTGGAGAGAAACGCGCAGAGCACGTCGAGATTGTGTTTCGAACTCGAGTAGCCGTGCCCGGCGACGAGCGTCACGCCGCGCGCCCGCCGCGGCTCGTAATCCAGCGCCGCGATCTCACCGCCGGCCGTCGTCGCCAGCCGCACCAGCTCGGGCATCAGCGTTGGCCGGCGTTCTCGCGCCAGAGCGCGTCGCCGTCGCTGTAATGTTCTTTTTTCCAGATGGGGACGCGCTTCTTGAGTTCGTCGATCGCATATTCGCAGGCGTCGAACGCCGCCGCGCGGTGTACGGACGCCACGACGATCGCCACGGCCGCCTCGCCCAGTGCGAGCGACCCGATGCGGTGTCCGATCGCAACGCGCGCTTCACCGAACTTAATCGATGCCTCGGCTCCGATCTCGCGCATCGCTTCGAGCGCGAACGCCGCGTGCGCTTCGTACGATAAGCCCGTGACGGGCCGGCCGTCGTCGCTACGTTCCCGCACGTAGCCGACGAACGATACGAGGCCGCCCATCGCATCGCTGTGCACCGCACTTTCGAGCGCGGCGATGTCGAGCGGCGCTTCGGTAAGCTGGTAAAGCATTTCAGCCGCCGCCGAAGGGCGGCAGGAGCGCCAGCTCGTCGCGCTCGCGAAGCGGGGTCGCCGCATCGACGAACGATCCGCCGCGAACCAGGCGCGTCGAGCGCTGCAACGCGGCAAGCTCCGGGAACTCGCGCGCGAGCGCCATCCAGAGGTCGCCCGCGGTGGCGCCGGCCGGCACGTCGCGTGCGAGCGTCGCCGCACCGACGATCTCCCGAATGCGCGCGAAGGCGAGCACGACCACCGTCACGGTATCGTCAAAACCCGCCGAGGTCCGCCGTATAGCCGCGTTCGCGCAGCCACGTCCGCGACTCGTCGTGCAGTCCTAAGAGATCGATGCGATTGCACGTCATTTTATGCAGCATGACTTCCCAAAAATGGCGCGGCTGCTCGTAGACGTCGTCGGGAATCTGGTTGTTGTCGCGAGAGAAGTCGCGCAGCGCCTCCCAATCGCGCGCCGCGAGCAGGTCGCGCAATTTCGATTCGTATTCCGGCGTCGGCGCGCCGCTCTGGGTCATCATGCGGGACGCTGGTGCTGTGCGACGGGCACGAAGCGTTCGATGGCCAGGGCGACGCCGTCCTCGACGTTGCTCGCGGTGACGAACCGAACGCTCTGCTTGACTTCCGGCACGGCGTTACCCATCGCGACGCCGACGCCGGCCCAGCGAAGCATCGGAACGTCGTTGCGCGAATCGCCGACCGCGAGCACGCGCTCCGGCACGATCTGGAAATCCGCACACAACTGCTTGAGCGCATTCTTTTTACTCGCGTCGCGGTGCAGCACCGCGCACTCGTAAAAATCGCCCCACGTTTCGTAGCGGAACCCGAGCGGCCAATCGCCGAACTCGCGCTGCATCGCCCGTACCGATTCGCGCCCGAGAAAGCGCAGAAAAGTCGGCGCTGCGTGCATCACGTCGGCGAACGTCTTTGCTTCGCGCCACGCCGGGCCCGTCATGTCGTCCATGAAGAGATGCGTGCCTTGCAAGCGCCAAAAACACTCTTCGGAGTAAATGGCCAGCGCCAAACCGTTCGCTTCGGCGTACTCGACCATCGGTTTTGCATACTGGAGCGGCAGCGGACGGTGTTCGAGGGTCCGGTTCGCGCCGAAATCTTTCGTCAGCGCGCCGTGACAGCAGATGATCGGAAGATTGAGCCCCAGTTCGCGCGAGATACGGATCGGCGTGTCGGTGCCGCGGCCGGTTACGAGCACGACGCGGACGCCGCTTTCGAGCGAGCGGCGGATCGCAGCACGGTTTCGGTCGGAGATATGGTCGTCGGGGGCAAGGAGCGTGCCGTCGAGATCGAGGGCGATGAGATCGATGCGCATGGGGGCGACGCGCCATGTTATGGCTCGAAAAGCGCGCTCCTGTGGTCCGGCCGAAACGCCGGCTATCGCTCGGACGTTAAAGGAACATCATGCGTTTTTCGATCGCAGCCCCGTTTCTGGGCGCGGCCCTAGCGCTGTCGGCCGGTTCGCCGTTCGCAGCGTCGGCTGCAGCTGCCGGCTGCTCGAGCGACGCCTTCGCGATCAAAGGTACGCCGCTGACGGTCGAATTGTGTGCGCCGGCGGGATCGCCCCACGCCGGCGGCAAGACGCCCATTACGATCGTCGAGACGATCAGCGTGAAAGGCCAGCCCGCGCTAACGCGTAAGGTCGCCCTCGACACGGCGCTCGGGGACGAGACCTCCCGAACGATCGACGACGCGCCGTTACAGACGCTCGGAATCGGCGGCACGCTGCACGTGACGATCGCATTCAAGAGCGGTGCGGTGCGGCTCGAGCACGCGTTGCTGGTTCCCGGAGCCATCGCGCTCAAATAGACGCGGGCCCGCAACCGCACGCGCGCCCCTCGTTTTGAGTGGGTTCATGAGACGCCGCTACCTTGCGTTCTCGAGCGCGAAGTTGCTCGAGGAGTAGTTCACCGCCATGGGGTGCACCGCGCTCGATCCGACGATGACCGCTCGGGATCAAGCCTTATTTTTAAACGATCGGATGCCCGCAGGACTCTTCGGAGGCGTCGGTGTCGATCGAAGTCGAGTCGCCTGGCGGCTCTCTCCCGAGCCTTTTTGGCTCTCGCCGCAGACCTACGCAGCGGTCGAGCGGCTCGGTCCCGACCTCTTGGCCTTTTTTCGGGTACTCGCGAGCCTCTACCAGCGCAGCGCGCGCGGCACGATTCCCGCCTTCGTAGCCGAATATCTCGACATCGGCAAGCCGGAGAGTATCGTCAAACTCGGCCGGCAAAATCGCTTCAAGAGCGAAATCCCGGGCATCATCCGCCCCGATCTCATTTTGACCGAGGGCGGCTTTATCGCGACCGAACTCGACAGCGTCCCGGGCGGCATGGGTTTCGTCGGCGCGATGGCCTCGGCGTATTGCCAACTCGGCTACGATACGATCGGCGATATCGACGGCATGCCTGCCGGGCTCGCCGCGATGCTCTCAGCGACGGCCGGTAAAGAACATCCCACGACGGCGATCGTGGTTTCGCAAGAGGCCGACGATTACCGCGCAGAGTTGACGTGGCTCGCCGGAACGATGAACGAACGCCGGTTGGGCGAGACGCACGTCTGCCGGCCCGACGATATCGTCTTCACCGAAGAAGCGTTATTCGTGCGTCTCGCCGACGGTGAAGAAAAGAAGATCGACGTACTCTACCGCAATTTCGAGCTGTTCGATCTCCTGAACGTTCCCAAACAAGATCTCATGCTGTATGCGGCGCGTCACAATCGCGTCAAGATAACCCCGCCGCCGAAAGCGCACCTGGAAGAGAAGCTCGCGTTCGCGCTGCTGCATCATCCGGCGCTCGCGAAGATTTGGAAAAGCGAAATCGGAGAAGCTTACGAACGTCTGCGTGCGATTTTTCCCGATACGTGGATCCTCGATCCGCGGCCGTTGCCGCCGCAGGCCGCGATCGCGGGGCTCAACGCCGCGGGCGAACCCGTGCACGATTGGCAGCAGCTCGTCGCGCTCGGAAAAAGCGAACGTAACTACGTCGTGAAACCGTCGGGATATTCTGAGCTCGCTTGGGGTTCGCGCGGTGTCAAAGTTGCGAACGATCTCACGAAAGAAGACTGGCAGCTGACGCTCGACCAGGCCCTTGCATCCTATCCGAAGACGCCGTATATCTTGCAGCGTTTTCATAAGGGCAGGCGAGTCCGCGTCCCCTATTTCGATCGCAAGGCTGACGACATCGCGACGCTCGATGGCCGCGTTCGTTTATGTCCGTACTATTATGTCGTCGGGGGCGGGGTCGAGCTCGGCGGCATCCTCGCAACCATCGCCCCGGCCAACAAACGTTTGATTCACGGCATGTCCGACGCCGTTATGTCGCCATGCAGCGTCCGCGAAAGCGGGTACTAGTGTGACCCGCCATAAATGGCATGACATTTATTTATCTTGCGCATGATGGTGCGAGCTGACTTGGTCCATACAAACGGCTCAGCGGTCTTGTTGTGGTCGCGAACGTATGCGGTTATCGCGCGC
>JAABUZ0100001088.1_pt1 | contig 55307 bp, 42 predicted proteins | sample 5562091 | NCBI WGS metagenome assembly JAABUZ01 (sample SAMN12813069, study PRJNA571459) | rock metagenome | isolation source: Antarctica rocks | place: Antarctica: Victoria Land, Linnaeus Terrace sud | collected 2015-12-21 | reverse complement strand
GGCCGGTGCCGCGTCCCAAGGCGACCGTAGAACGGACCTTGACCTTTAGCCCGCGGAGATCAGCGTCACAGCGTCAGCGTAGCCAAAGACGATCGCTTTCGTTCTTCCGCCGCCGAAAGGCCAGCGAATGGTTTGGCGACGTAGGGCGCGTCAGGCCGCCTCGTCGCGGACGATTGCTCCGCCAGGAAAGCCGTCGTGAGTCTCGTTCGCCGGCGAAAGATATGTTCGGCGACCACGCCATCACGCGCATCAACGAGGCCCGCCGCCCGCTACGTCACGAACACCATCGTCAAGCCTTCCTTCTGGCGCACGACCCCCTCCGCAAGTCCTGCACGTAAGCGCCCGGCGGCTCGGCGAGGCGGCGGACGATCGAACCTCGTGGCGTATCAAGCCCGAGTCTGCCTCCGTCTGGCCGTTCCAGCGAACGCGCCTCAAGCCGACATGCTGACGTTTCTGAGCTAGACCCACGACAGGCGGATGTGTATCCGCGACCTCCCGGAAGGTGTATCTTGAGAGTCACGTGAGCGAAACCGAGATCAGGCGCACGAACATCAACCTCGACACGCAGCTTGCCGATGCGGCGGCTGATGTGCTCGGCACTGAACGAACGACAGATACCGTCCACGCCGCGCTGCGGGCCGTCGTTGATCGTGCCGCTCGCGGGCAACTCGCCCAGCGAGAGTTCGCCGATTTCACCCCAGACGTTCTGGAGCAACTCCGCCGCCCACGACAGCTCGGGTAGGTGCAGCTGGCCGACACCAGCGCGTGGGTGTGGGCCCGCGTCGTTGGGGGCGAGCTGCGCGCCGCGTTTGACGAAGACCCCGTCGATGGGCAGATCGCGATCTGCGACATGGTCCGGCTCGAGCTGCTGTATAGCGCCCGCAACGCGGCCGAGTTCACTGCTCTGAGCAGCGAGCTTGATGCTCTGCCGAGCAGCCCGATCGGCGTCGAGCAGTGGAAGCGAGCGCTTGAGGTGTATGAGCAACTGGCCCGCCAGGGCGGCCTGCACCACCGCGCCGTCCGTCATCCAGACCTGCTGATCGCCGCCGCCGCCGAGCGCTTCCGGACTCGTCCCCATGATCGCGTCGGTCTCGCGCCCGTCAAGCTGCCCCTTTGGGGCTGCCTTCGGCAGGGCCTGACGGCCCTCCCTTGACTGCCGCTTCGCCCGATGCCGTTGCGCAACGAGGTCCGGCATCGGTCTTGCCTCGATCGCCCGTTGCGCCTCTGCCAACCCCACAAGTACAGTCATACACTCCACGCACTAGGTGCTGATTGCCCGAAGATGTCCGAAGATGTCCGAGTCCGAGAAGGCTCATGGCGGCCGGCTCAGCGTCTTCAGCCCGTGACAATCTCCAGGTCCGTCCCGGTGGCAGTCGCGGTACAAGTCACCGGCTTAACCTCCCCGCCTCCTCCGTCGCCTCGCGCAGGCGCCCCGCGAGTGCCCCCGTGAGCGCGCCGGGCTGCATCTGCCAGCGCCAGCTCCCGCCCGCGCGTGAGGGGTCGTTCATCCGCGCGCCGCTGCCCAAGCCGAGCACGTCCTGCGCCTGTACCATCGCCACGCGCGCCGGCGAGGAGTAGGCCAGCCGGATCAGCGCCCACCAGGGCTGGCGCTCGGCGATCGCGTGGCGGGTCAGCTCGGCTTGCACCCGCTGTCGGCGAAGCGGGTCAAGCGACTGCCACCAGCCCCGAATGGTGTCGTGGTCGTGGGTGCCGGTGTAGATCAGGCGATGCTCGTGGTGGTTGGCGGGCTGGTGGGGACTGTCGTGCTCGCCGGGCTCGAAGCCGAGCTGGAGCACCAGCATCCCCGGCAACCCGAGCTCGTCGCGCAGCCGCCCGACCGCGGGCGTGATCACCCCGAGGTCCTCGGCCACGAGCGGGAGCGCGACCCCCACCGGCGGCGCGACCACCACCGGCATGCCTCCCCCCGCAAGCACGCCCCCTCCGATCGGCAACTCGCCCCCGGCGAGCGCGCCCCCGAGCTCGCGCGCGGCGGCGGTGAACGGTGCGCGTCCGGGGCCGCGTCGCCAGCGTCCCCCCAGCGCGGTCCTCGCCCGTGCAGGGACCGACCAATACGCCACGAAGCCGCGGAAGTGGTCGATGCGAGCGAGGTCGAAGAGCTCCAGGGTGCGCCGCAGCTTCTCCACCCACCACCGGTAGCGCCGGCGCGCCAGCGCCGGCCAGTCATACAGCGGGTTGCCCCAGAGCTGTCCGGTGGCCGAGAACGCGTCCGGCGGCGTCCCGGCGACCGCTCCACGCTGAAACAGCTCCGGATGAGCGAGATGGTCCACGCTCCCGGGCGCGACGTAGATCGCGACATCGCCGACCAAGCCGACTCCCCGTTCGGAGGCGTAGAGGCGCAGCGCACTCCACTCGCGCTCGAAGCGAACCTGGTCCGCGAGCGCGCCTCGTGCCGACATGCGCTCCCAATCACCGATCCAATAGGCCTGACGCTCCCGGAAATCGAGCTTCTCGGCCGCTGTCACAGAAGCCTGGGGCGCCCCGAGCAGGTGCGGCCAAGCGGCGAACGCCGAGCACGACTTGTACGGAGAGCGGTGGCGGTCGGGCGGACCGAGGGGCAAGACCTGCCACCACGACTGGCCGGCGGCGGCCAGCCAGTCCACGAAGCGGTAAGCGTCGGCTCCCAGCCGCCCACCCGGCAGCGAGGTCACGTGGAGCTGAAGGCCGGCTGAGCGCGGAAGCGCGATCACGGAAGATGGGTTTACCGGATCGGGGGATCGGGTTACTTTCAAGAAGACGATGACACCGAGCCACGCCCAAACCCCACCCGGCCCCGGCAGCCCGCCCGGCCACGCCCAAACCCCACCCGGCCCCGGCAGGCCGCCCGACCCTCCGTCCCCCGACCAGCCGCCCAAGCGGATCGAGATCCAAGATCCCGCTCCGATCGTCGACGGCGGGCGCTTTGCAGCCAAGCGGTGCACCGGGGACACCGTGAGCATCTCCGCCGATATCTTCCGCGACGGCCACGAGCTGATCCGTGCGGTGCTCCGCTACCGGGGGCCCGGCGAGCATCGGTGGTGTGAACGCGAGCTGGTGCAACGCGATGCGCATCTCGGTGGCGTGCGCTGGACGGCGCCGCTCGAGCTCGACCGCCAGGGCCGCTGGGAGTACACGGTCGAGGCCTGGACCGATGCGTTCGGCTCCTGGCACGACGAGATGGCGCGCAAGCTGGCCGGCGGCCAGCGCGATCTGGTGGGCGAGACAGCGGAAGGGATCGTGCTGCTGCGGGCCGCCGCGCAGCGCACTGGCGCCAAGGGGCCCCGCGCGTTGATCGAGCACGCGATCATGACGCTAGAGGACGAGAACGTCCCGCAGGGGGCAAAGCACGAGCTCGCGCTCGGGCGAGAGCTTCTCGCCGCCGTCGAGCTCGATTCCGAGCGCCCGGATCTCGTCTGCCTTCCCGCGCCGCTGAGAATCGAGGTCGAGCGCGTCCGGGCGCGCTTCGGCGCTTGGTATGAGCTGTTCCCCCGCTCCTGGGGCGGGCTGAAGGGGGTGCAGGCGCAGCTACCCGCGCTGGCGAAGCTGGGCTTCGACGTGCTCTATCTGCCCCCGATTCATCCGATCGGGGTCAAGAACCGCAAGGGGCGTGACAACGCGCTCACGGCGGCACCCGGCGATCCAGGATCGCCGTGGGCGATCGGATCCGCGCAGGGCGGGCACGAGGCGGTCGACCCCGGCCTCGGCACGATCGCGGATCTGCGCTCGCTCACCCGCACCGCGCGCGAGCACGGGATCGACGTCGCGCTGGACTTCGCGATCCAGTGCTCCGCGGACCATCCCTGGCTGCACGAGCATCCGCAGTGGTTTCACCGCCGTCCCGACGGCACGCTCAAGTACGCCGAGAACCCACCCAAGCGATACCAGGACATCTACAACGTCAACTGGGAGTCGCCGGACTGGAGGGCGCTCTGGGATGCGCTGCTGGCGATCGTGCTCGGCTGGATGGACTGCGGGGTGAAGGTGTTCAGGGTCGACAACCCCCACACCAAGCCGTTCGCGTTCTGGGCTTGGTTGATCGAGGAAGTGCACGCGCGCGACGATGATGTCGTGTTCCTCGCCGAGGCGTTTACGCGCCGCGGCGTGATGCGGCATCTCGCCAAGCTCGGCTTCAGCCAGTCCTACACCTACTTCACGTGGAAGAACTCGCGCGTCGAGCTGACCGAGTACGTCTCAGAGCTCGCCGACTCGGGCGAGCAGGAGTACTTTCGGCCGAACTTCTTCGTCAACACGCCTGACATCCTGCACGCCAACCTGCAGCACGGGGGAAGGCCCACGTTCGAGGGGAGACTCGTACTAGCGGCGACGCTCAGCCCGAGCTACGGGATCTACTCGGGCTTTGAGAAGATCGAGAACGTGGCGGTCGCCGAAGGCTCCGAGGAGTACCTGCACTCCGAGAAGTACGAGCTCAAGGCGCGTTCGCTGCACGGCGAGCTGCTGCCCTTGATCAGTCGCCTGAACCAGATCCGCAACGAGAACATCGCGCTGCAGGAGCTCTCGAACGTCACCTTCCTGGAGACCGCCAACGAGGCGCTGATCGCATATGCCAAGCAGGCGCCGGGCAACACGGTGATCTGCGTCGTGAACCTCGACCCAGGCAAGGCGCAGGAGGGCACGGCACTGATCCCGGCGGCGCTCGGGCTGGCGCCCAGCTTCACCGTCCGCGATCTGCTCACAAACGAGAGCTACCTGTGGCGCATCGGGCACAACTTCGTGCGCCTGGAACCGGGCGTGCGCCAGGCGCACGTGAACCGGGTGCTGACGTAGTGGCCGCCGCGGACGCAGCGGGCCCGGCAGACGCTCCAGCCCTGTTCGCAGGTAGGCTCGGCGGCTAGTGGTCGGTCCGCCCACGCTCACTCATCTCCTGGCGCGCGAGCGAGCCGTCCCGCAGGACAGTCGAGAGACCGCTGCCCCCCCGCAAGGCATCCAGGCAGCCCAGGCCCCGCCGCAGCCCCAGGCGCGGCAATGGTTCGAGGCCGAGCCGCTGTGGTTCAAGCGGGCGGTCTTCTACGAGATTCACATCCGCGGCTTCTACGACGGCAACGGCGACGGGTCCGGTGACTTCCGCGGGCTGAGCGAGAAGCTCGACTACCTGCAGTGGCTGGGCATCGACTGCATCTGGCTGCTTCCATTCTACGACTCGCCGTTGCGCGACGGCGGCTATGACATCTCGGACTTCAACAAGGTGCACCCCGACTACGGCACCGTCGACGATGTCAAGGACGTGATCGACGCCGCACACGCGCGGCGCATCCGCGTGATCGCCGACCTGGTGATGAACCACACCTCGATCGACCATCCCTGGTTTCAGGAGTCCCGCTCTGGCCCGGATAACCCCAAGCGCGACTGGTACGTCTGGTCGGACACCGACAAGCGCTACCAGAGCGCACGGATCATCTTCGTGGACACCGAGTCCTCCAACTGGAGCTGGGACCCCATCGCCGGGGCCTATTACTGGCACCGCTTCTTCAACCACCAGCCCGATCTGAACTACGACAATCCCGAGGTGCAGGAGGCGATGCTCGATGTCCTGCGCTTCTGGCTGGACCTCGGGCTGGACGGCTTCCGCCTCGACGCGGTCCCCTACCTCTACGAGCGCGAGGGCACCAACTGCGAGAACCTCCCCGAGTCTCACGCATACCTGAAGCGCGTCCGCAAGGAAGTCGACGCCCATTACCCCGACCGCGTGCTGCTCGCGGAGGCCAACCAGTGGCCGGCGGACGTGGTGGAGTACTTCGCCGGCGGCGACGAGTGCCAGATGGCGTTTCACTTTCCGCTCATGCCGCGCATGTTCATGGCGGTCAGGCGCGAGGAGGCGGTGCCGATCTACGAGATCCTCGAGCAGACCCCCCAGATCCCGGAGAGCTGCCAGTGGGGCCTCTTCCTGCGCAACCACGACGAGCTGACGCTCGAGATGGTCACGCACGAGGAGCGCGACTACATGTATGCGGAGTACGCCAAGGACCCGCGCATGAAGCTCAACCTCGGGATTCGCCGGCGGCTCGCGACCCTGCTCGACAACGGGCGCGACGAGATCGAGCTGATGACCGCGATCATGTTCTCGCTGCCCGGCTCTCCGGTGCTCTACTACGGCGACGAGATCGCGATGGGCGACAACGTCTTTCTCGGCGACCGCGACGGCGTCCGCACCCCCATGCAGTGGACCGGCGATCGGAACGGAGGCTTCTCGCGCGCCGACTTCGCCCAGCTCTACGCGCCGCCGCTGATGGACCCGGTGTTCGGCTTTCAGGCGGTCAACGTGGAGGCACAGCTCCGGACCGCAACCTCGCTCTTGCGGTGGGTTCATCGCTTCATCGCGCTGCGCAAGGAGCATCCTGTGTTCGGCTTCGGAACCTATGAGCCGATCGAGTCCTCCAATCCGCGCATCTTCGCCCACCTGCGCCGCTTCGAGGACGATCTCGTGCTGTGCGTGCACAACGTCGCCCGTTCCGCCCAGGCAGTCGAATTGGACCTCGGTGCCCACGAGGGTCGCTACCCGGTGGAGATGTTCGGGCGCTCGCGCTTTCCCCGGATCGGCGAGTGGCCTTACCTGTTGACGCTCGCGCCGCGCGGCTTCTACTGGTTTGCTCTCGTCGACGAGTCCCTGGGAGGCACGGATGCCTGAGCCCGCGCAGAGGCCCAGGAGCGGCTCGCTCTCAGCGGTCGGCTCTTTCCCCGAGACCGGCTCTCTTCCGGGCGCCGGCTCCTCCCCCGAGGCCGAGATCGCACAATTCCTCGACATCGAAGAGCTGCGTGAATGGGTTGCCCAGCAGCGCTGGTACGCCTCTAAGTCACGCTCCGTGGCAGGGATCGAGATCGTCGAGAGCGTCGCGCTGCGCGAGGACCCGCTCCCGCTCTTGTTCATCGCGCTCGTGCAGGCGCGCTTTGCGACCGGCACGCACGAGCTCTACCAGCTCCCGTTGGGGCTCGCGCCACGCGCCAGCACCCCCACTCCGAACCCGAGCACCACCGCCGACCCGATCGCCACCACCGTCGACTGGATCGTGTACGACGCGCTGGCGGACCCGCGGCACGCGCTCGAGCTGCTGGCGCGCATCGAGGCGACCGGACAGATCGAGACACCCGACGGTCGCTTCTCCTTTCACCGCGCGGACGGCTCGGCCGCCCTGACCGGCGAGGTGGAGGTACGCCTGGTGGGCGTCGAGCAGTCGAACTCCTCGGTCGTGTTCGGCGATCGGCTCGTGCTGAAGGTGTTTCGCAAGCTCGAGCCGGGCATCAACCCCGAGCTCGAGCTGCTGCGCTTCCTAACCGCACGCGGCTTCCCGCACATCGCGCCGCTGCACGGTTGGTACGAGTACGAGGGCCAGGCACTCGCGGCGACGCTCGGCGTGGTGCAGGAGTTCCTCCCCGATGCGGTGGGCGGCTGGGAGCTGGCGCTGGCCGATATCGACCAGCGCCCCGAGGCGTTCCTGGAGCGTCTGGGGAGCCTCGGCGCCGTCACGGCACAGATGCACACCGCGCTCGCATCCGACGCCAACGATCCGGCGTTCTCACCTGAGGAGTCCAGCCAGGAGGCGATTTCGCTCTTGAGCGCCACGATCGACGAGGACATCGAGCGGATCTTCCTGCGGTTGCCCGACGACGAGCGCCTCGCGCCGATCGCCGGCCGCGGTCAGGATGTCCGCGAGCGCCTTGCCACGCGCGCCCAGATCGGCATCGGCGGGCGCGTGATCCGCACCCACGGCGACTACCATCTCGGACAGACGCTGCACACGCGGCGGGGCTGGGTGATAATCGACTTCGAGGGCGAGCCCGCGCGCCCGCTCTCAGTGCGCCGCCAGAAGCGCTCGCCCCTGCGCGACGTGGCGAGCATGCTGCGCTCGTTCGCCTACGTCAGCACCGCTGTTGAGATCCTGCACGGCGGGCGGCCGCCGGAGGACTTCGAGCAGCAGGCGCGCGCACGGTTCCTGGAGCGTTACTTCGCCGAGGTCGACCCGGCGCTGCTGCCCAGCGGCCAAGCGGCGATTGCCAACCTGCTGTCGGTCTACGAGCTGGAGAAGGCCATCTACGAGCTCCAGTACGAGCTCGACAACCGACCCGATTGGGTCTCGATCCCGGTTGCGGGCATCCGGCGCCTGCTGGAATCGGCGTGAACGCCGCCCTCACCACAGTGATCCGCATGAGCGCCGCGCTTACCACAGTGATCCGCGTGAGCGCCGCGCTCACCACATCGAAACCGGCGTGGGCGTGAGCGTCGCGCCGACCGAGATCGAGGCGCTGGTGCGCCGCGAGCACCGCGACCCCCATGCGGTGCTCGGCCCCCATCTCGATCGGGAAGCCGGCGGCGACGGCTTGGTGATACGCGTGCTGAGGCCATCCGCGCGCAGCGTCACGGTAGAGCTCCAGGAGGACGCCACGCCCGCCAAGCCGGGTGTCACGCCCGCCAAGCCGGGCGCCACAGCCGGGGCACCGCCCGCCACCATCGCGTTGGAGCAGGTCCACCCAGCCGGTCTGTTCGAGGGCGTGATCGAGGGCGCCAGCCTTCCGCTGCGCTACCGCCTGGCGCTCGACTACGGACCAGCCGGCAGCTTCACCGTCGACGATCCCTATGCGTTCTCGCCGACGGTGGGCGAGCTCGACTTGCACCTGATCGGCGAGGGCCGCCACGAGCACCTCTACGACACGCTCGGCGCGCACGTGCGCGAGCACGAGGGTGTCAGCGGCACCGCGTTCGCTCTCTGGGCGCCGGCCGCGCGAGCCGTGAGCGTCGTCGGCGACTTCAACTCCTGGGACGGGCGGCTGCACGCGATGCGCTCACTGGGGTCCGGCGGCATCTGGGAGCTGTTCCTGCCCGGCGTCGCGCCGGGCGCGCGCTACAAGTACGAGCTACTGAGCGCAGGCGGCGAGCTGGCGCTGAGAGCCGACCCCTACGCGCAGGAGACAGAGCAGCCGCCACAGACCGCGTCGGTGGTATTCGAATCCAATCACCGCTGGAGCGAGGGCGACGCCGGGTGGCTGCGCCGGCGCGCCCAGCAGCTCCCGCTTGACCAGCCGGTCTCCATCTACGAGGTCCACCTGGGCTCCTGGCGGCTGAGCTCGCTGGAGGGCGATCGCCCGCTCACCTATCTCGAGCTCGCCGACGAGCTGGCGGCATACGTGACCGACATGGGCTTCACCCATGTGGAGCTGCTGCCCGTGATGGCGCATCCCTTTACCGGCTCCTGGGGCTACCAGGTCACCGGCTACTTCGCGCCGACCCCCCTCCATGGCTCAGCCGACGACCTGAGGGAGCTCGTCGATCGCCTCCACGGCCACGGCATCGGCGTGCTCCTCGATTGGGTGCCGGCCCACTTCCCGCGCGACGAGTTCGCGCTCGCGCGCTTCGACGGCACTGCCCTCTACGAGCACGACGACCCGCGCCGCGGCGCACATCCTGACTGGGGGACGCTCGTCTTCAACTACGGGCGCCACGAGGTCCGCAACTTCCTGATCGCCAACGCGCTCTTCTGGCTGCGCGAGTACCACGTCGACGGCATCCGCGTGGACGCCGTCGCTTCGATGCTCTACCTCGACTACTCACGGCGCGAAGGGGAGTGGGTCCCCAACGAGTTCGGGGGGCGCGAGGACCTCGATGCGGTGACGTTCCTCAAGGAGCTCAATGTCGTCATCTACGGCGCCGAGCCCGGGATCATCTCCGCGGCCGAGGAGTCGACCGCCTGGCCGGGCGTCTCGCGCCCCACCTACCTCGGCGGCCTGGGATTCGGCTTCAAGTGGAACATGGGGTGGATGCACGACACGCTCGGCTACTTCGCGCAGGACCCCGTCTACCGCCGCTACCACCACCACGAGCTGACGTTCAGCCTGATGTACGCGTTCAGCGAGAACTTCATCCTGCCGCTCTCCCACGACGAGGTGGTGCACGGCAAGGGCTCGCTCTACTCCAAGATGGCCGGTGACCGCTGGCAGAAGCTCGCCAACCTTCGCGCGCTGTACGCGTACATGTGGGCCCATCCCGGCAAGAAGCTGCTGTTCATGGGCTCAGAGCTCGCACAGGAGGCCGAGTGGAGCCACGAGCGCTCGCTTGACTGGCACCTACTGGAGTCACCGGAGAACGCCGGCATCCAGGCGCTGGTGCGCGATCTGAATCGTGCCTACCGCGCGCAACCCGCGCTCTGGGAAGACGGCGATCCATCGGGGTTCTGGTGGCTCGAGCCCAACGACGCCGACCGCAACGTGATCGCGTTCGCGCGCGCCTCGCACCGGAGCAAGGGCGCCGAGGGCGATGGAGGCCGGGAGGCCGGCGAAGCCCTCGCCGGCGAACCAGGCCCAGGCCTAGTCTTGGTGTGCGCGGCGAACTTGTCCCCGGTCCCGCAGACCGGCTACCGCCTGGGACTGCCCTGCTCCGGGCGCTGGCGCGAGGTGCTCAACACCGACTCGGCCTTCTACGGCGGCGGCGATCTGGGCAACCTCGGCGGCGTGCAGCCCGAGCCGATTCCCTGGCACGACCAGCAGTTCTCCGCGGAGGTGACGCTGCCGCCGCTGGCGGCGATCTGGCTGGTCCCCGAGGCGCAGTGAGGCCGGCGCTGCCCAGCGCGCCCGAGTACCCGTGGGAGCGCTCGCTCGGCGCGCACCCGCTCGGCGATGGACAAACGGAGTTCCGCGTCTGGGCCCCGCACGCGCAGTCGATCGCGCTGGCACTGGGCGCCGAGGAAATCGGCCTGCAGGACGCCGGCTACGGGGTCTACGAAACGGTCGTCCCCGCCCCCGAGGGCGCCGACTACTGGTTCGCGGTCGATGGTCACAGACTGCCCGACCCCTGCTCGCGCTGGCAGCCGGCGGGGCTGCGGGGGCCGTCCCGGGTACTGGAGGGACTGGACGGAGTCGTGGGCCGCTCGCCGGGGCTTCGCGGCCAGTCCGCAGCGCTCGGGAGATCGCCAGGACCTCGCGGCCCCTCCCGCGCGTCCGGGCGCGCGCCGGCGCTTCGCGAGGGCTCCCGCGGCCCGGAGCGTCCGCGTGTCTCGCTGGAGGAAGGAGGGGCCGTGATCTATGAGCTTCACGTCGGCACCTTCACCGCCCAGGGCAGCTTCTCGGCGGCCACCGCGTACCTCGAGGAGCTGGCGCAGCTCGGCGTCACGGCGATCGAGATCATGCCGGTGGCGCAGTTCCCCGGCGCCCACGGCTGGGGCTACGACGGTGTTTACATTTCATCGGCGCACTCCGCCTACGGTGGCCCGCCCGGGCTGCGCCAGCTCGTGCAGGCAGCACATCGCGCAGGGCTGGGCGTGATCCTCGACGTGGTTATAACCACGTCGGCGCTTCGGGCGTGCAGGCGCTGGAGGCGTTCGGCCCGTACTTCACCGACACCTACGAGACGCCGTGGGGGCGCGCGATCAACTACGACGACGCCGGCTGCGATGCGGTGCGCGAGTGGGTTCTGCAGAGCGCGACCGGATGGATTACGGACTTCAAGATCGACGGGCTGCGCCTGGACGCGATTCACGCGATCTTCGACTCCAGCGCCGAGCACATCGTCGCGGCCATCGCCCGCCGCGTCCACGAGGCCGACGCGGGCGCGCTCGTGATCGCCGAGAGCGGGCTCAACGACCCCCGCGTGATGGCGCCGATCGAACGCGGCGGCTATGCCTGCGATGGCGCATGGGCAGACGACTTCCATCATGCGCTTCGCACACTGCTGAGCGACGAGCGCGAGGGCTACTACGCTGAGTTCGGCACCGTCGCGCAGCTCGCCAAGGCCTTTCACCGCCCGCACGTCCACGACGGCAGCTACTCGAGCTTTCGCAGGCGCCGCTTCGGCGCGCCTGCGGAAGATGTACCGCCTGAGCGCTTCGTGGTCTTCTCCCAAGACCACGACCAGGTCGGTAACCGCGCCTACGGGGACCGGATGCCCGCGCCCGCGCGCCCGCTGGTGGCGTTCTGCACGCTGCTGGCTCCGTTCACCGTGCTGCTCTTCATGGGCGAGGAGTACGGCGAGGACGCTCCGTTCCAGTTCTTCAGCGACCACATCGACAAGGAGATCGCCGATGCCACGCGCGAAGGGCGCCGGCGGGAGTTCGCGGCCTTCGCGCAGTTAGACCGGGAGGTCCCCGACCCGCAGGCGCCCGAGCCCTTCGAGCGCTCCAAGCTCCAGCGGATTCGCGACCCCGAGCTGGCAAGCCTGTACGCAAAGCTGATCGTGGCGCGCCGGTCGCTGCCCCGCGGGGACGCGGACGCCGTCGTCTTCGACGAAGACGCGCGCTGGCTGCGGGTGCGGCGGGCGCAATTCGAGCTCTTGTGCAACTTCTCCCCCCAGCCGCGCCGGGTGCCCTGCGAAGGGGCAGCGGTAGAGCTGGCCACGTGCGGTGGGGTGAGCGTGCGCGGCGGGCACGCCGAGCTGGCGCCGCTGTCCGGAGCGCTGATCCGGTGAGCGCCGACCGGCTGATCGCTGATACAGCGAGAGAGGTCTGGCCCGGACGGCCCTTTCCCCTCGGCGCGATCTGGGACGGAGCGGGCACGAACTTCTCGCTCTTCTCCGAGCACGCGGAAGGGGTGGAGCTGTGCCTGTTCGGCGAGGACAGCGAGGAGGAGCGGATCGAGATCACCCAGCGCACGGCGCTGAACTGGCATTGCTACATCCCGGGCGCCGGACCGGGACAGCGCTACGGCTACCGCGTTTACGGGCGCTACGCACCGCCCGAGGGCCACCGCTTCAACCCCGCCAAGCTCTTGCTCGACCCCTACGCCAAGGCGATCGAGGGCATCGTCGACTGGGCGCACGACGCCAATGTGCTGCCCTACGTGCCGGGCGGCGGGGATGATGCCGACCTCGAGCTCGACGACGAGGACGACGCGGCGGCGATGCCCAAGGCGGTCGTGACCGACGACGCTTTCATCTGGGAGGGCGACCGTCCGCCGAAGATCCCACTTTCGGACACCGTCATCTACGAGGTGCACGTGAAGGGCTTCACCAACCGTCATCCGGGCATTAGCGAGGACCTGCGCGGCACCTACGCCGGTCTCGCCTCGCAGGCGGCGATCGCGCACCTGGTCGACCTCGGCATCACCGCAGTCGAGCTGCTCCCCGTGCACCACATCAGTAACGAGTCATTCTTATCCGAGCGCGGCCTTGCCAACTACTGGGGCTACAGCACGATCGGCTACCTGGCCCCGCACTCCGAGTACGCCGCTGGCGGTCGCCGGGGCGAGCAGGTGAGGGAGCTCAAGGGGATGGTCAAGGCCCTGCATCGCGCGGGAATCGAGGTAATCCTCGACGTCGTCTACAACCACACCGCGGAGGGCAACCACCTCGGGCCGATGCTCTCGTTCAAGGGCGCCGACAACAGCTCCTACTACCGCTTGGTGCCAGAGGACCAGCACCACTACATGGACTTCACAGGCACAGGCAACTCGCTGAATTCCGTTCATCCCAGCGTGCTGCGGCTGATCATGGACTCGCTGCGCTACTGGGTCGTCGAGTGCCACGTTGACGGCTTTCGCTTCGACCTCGCTTCGGCGCTGGCGCGCGAGCTGTACGAGGTCGACCGCCTCTCCGCGTTCTTCGACGTGATCCACCAGGACCCCGTGCTCTCGCAGGTCAAGCTGATCGCCGAGCCGTGGGACGTCGGGCCGGGCGGCTACCAGGTCGGCAACTTTCCGGTCCTGTGGTCGGAGTGGAACGGCATGTACCGCGACACGATGCGCGACTTCTGGCGCGGGCACGCGAGCAGGGGCGACTTCGCCTCGCGGCTCTCGGGCTCCTCCGACCTCTACGAGACGGACGGGCGCGAGCCGTTCGCGTCGATCAACTTCATCACCGCGCACGACGGCTTCACGCTCGCGGACCTCGTCTCCTACGATGTCAAGCACAACGAGCAGAACCTCGAGGACAACCACGACGGGACCGACGACAATCGCTCCTGGAACTGCGGCGCCGAGGGCGAGACCGACGACCCGGATATCCTCGAGCTCCGCGGGCGCCAGCAGCGTAACTTCCTTACCACCTTACTCCTGTCACAAGGCATCCCGATGCTGCTGGGAGGCGACGAGTCCGGGCGCACGCAGCGCGGCAACAACAACTGCTGGTGCCAGGACAACGAGCTCTCCTGGCACGACTGGAACGAGAATCTGCACGCCGCTGCGCTTAGCGGCTTCACACGGCGTCTGATCGCGCTGCGCCGCGCGCACCCCGTGTTTCGCCGCCAGAGCTTCCTGCTCGGCGGGGAGCGGGGCGACCCGGGCCTTCCCGACGTGTGGTGGTTTCGCCCCGACGGGCGCAAGATGACCCGGCGTGACTGGCAGAGCGGCGAGCCGGTCCTGGGGATGTTCCTCAACGGCGCCGCGATTCCGACTCCCGGGCCCCACGGCGAGGAGATCGAGGACGATGCCTTCCTGCTCCTGTTCAACGCCCACGGGGATGACCGGACGTTCATGCTGCCGCGCCGGCGCTTCGGAGCCCAGTGGGCGCTGGAGCTCTCGACGAGCGATCCCGACGCTCAGCCCGCTGCTGCCCACTTCGGGGCACGCACCGAGATCGCGGTCCTGTCGCACTCGACGGTCGTGCTCAAGCAGGTCTCGTGAATGAGAGCCGGGCCGGGGCCTTGTCGCTCGGGCCGGAGCCTTGTCGCTCGGGCCGGGGCCTTGTCGCTCGGGCCGGGGCCGGATAACCCGTGCGCGCGCGGAGGCCGGCGGTGATTGAGCTGCGGGCGACGTACCGCCTGCAGTTGACCTCGGAGCTCGGGTTCGCGCAGGCCGGCTCGCTGATCCCCTACCTGCGCGACCTGGGTGTCTCGCACCTCTACTTGTCCCCCTCCCTCCAGGCGCGCCCGGGATCCGGGCACGGATATGACGTGATCGACCCGCGGCGCCTGTCGGAAGAGCTCGGGGGCGAGGCCGGGTTCCGCTCGCTCGCCGGCGCCGCGCGCGGCGCCGGCATGGGCGTGGTGCTCGACATGGTCCCAAACCACATGGCGGCGGACGATGCCAACCGCTACTGGGCCGATCCCGAGCTGCGCGAGCGCTTCTTCGATATCGACTCCGCCAGCGGCCGGCACCGACGCTTCTTCGACATCGACGACCTCGCGGGCGTGCGCCAGGAGGACCCCAGCGTCTTCGAGCAGACCCATGAGCTGGTGCTTTCGCTGGTGCGCGAGGGGCTCCTCGACGGTCTGCGGATCGATCATCCCGACGGACTCGCCGATCCGGCGGAGTACTTCTCACGGCTGCGCGCAGCGGGCGCGCAGCGGGTCTGGGTCGAGAAGATCCTCCACCCGGGCGAGCGACTGCGCGACTGGCCGGTCACCGGGACCGTCGGCTACGAGTTCCTCGCCGACGTGACCGCGCTGTTCGTGGACCCTGCCGGCGAGGCGCCGCTGACCGCGCTCTGGGAGGAGGTCTCAGAAGACCGGCGCGGCTTTGATGAGGTGGCCCTCGAGGCAAAGCTAGAGCAGGTGCGCACGACGTTCAGGCCCGAGCTGGAGCGGCTCGCGCGGGAGCTGGGTGGGCGCGCGGAGCTGCCGGGCGGAGAGGACGCGCACGAGCCGGGAGCGCGCGCGGAGCTGCCAGGCGGACTGGACGCCCTGGCGCTAGCGCTCGCCTCGCTTCCTGTCTACCGGACCTACGTGGACCCCGGAGCGGGCCGGTGCTGCGAGGAGGATCGCCGCGCGATCGCTTCCGCGCAGATGCCACCCGAGCTGGCGCAGATGCTCCTGCTGGAGCGCGACGCGCCATCGGGATTCGTGACCCGCTTTCAGCAGACCACGCCGGCGGTGAGCGCCAAGGGCGTCGAGGACACCGCGTTCTACCGTTACGGGCGCCTGCTGGCGGGCAACGATGTCGGCGGCGATCCGGGGCGCTTCTGCCTCGACCTGGAGACCTTTCACGCCGCCAATACCGAGCGCGCCGCTCGCTTTCCGCACAACCTCCTGACCACGCAGACCCACGACGCCAAGCGCTCGGGCGACGTCCGCGCTCGGGTCGGCGTGCTCGCCTCGATCCCCGGGGAGTGGGCTCAGCACGTGGAGCGCTGGCTCGATCTCTGTGCCCCGCTTACCCAAAGCGGAGCGCCCGACCGCGTCGAGCAGTACTTCCTCTTCCAAACGCTCGTTGGCGCGTGGCCGATCGGCGTCGAGCGAATCGAGTCCTACATGGAGAAGGCGCTGCGAGAGGCCAAGCGCAACAGTAGCTGGGTCGAGGAGGACGCCGACTGGGAGCAGGCCGTGAAGCGCTACTGCCGTGCGCTTTACTCCCACCGCCCGTTCCTGGATGACTTCGAGCCGTTCGCGGCGCGCGTCGCCGCGGCGGGAGAGCGCGCGGCGCTCGGCCAGCTCCTCCTCAAGCTGACCGTGCCCGGGGTCCCCGACATCTACCAGGGCGACGAGCTTCCCTTCCGCGCGCTCGTCGATCCCGACAACCGCCGCCCCGTCGATTGGCGCTACCACCAAGTGATGCTCTCCCGGCTGATGGGAGGATCGCCGCCGGGCCGGGAGACGTGCAAGCTGTGGACGTGCCTGGCGCTGCTCACGCTGCGGGCACGGCGTCCAGACCCCTTCGGCGGTGGCTACGAGCCGCTGGCGGCGGGGAATGAAGCCTGCGCTTTCGTGCGCGGTGGTGATGTGCTGGTGGTCGTCGGGCTGCGGGGAGTCGTTGGCGGGTCGGCCGGCGCGGGGGTTCGCGCCGGCGCTGCCGGGTGGGCCCGCTGGTCGCCCGGCTCGACCCTAGAGGCGCCGCGCGGTCGCTGGCTCGACGTCCTGCGCGGCGGCGAGCGCTCGTTCCACCGCCGCGTGGCGCTCAACGAGGTGCTCGGCCCGCTCGGCTTGGCGGTGTTCGAGCGCAGCGGCGCAGGAGCGAACCCGAGCGCCAGTGCCGCCTCTGGCAGGAGGAGCGGGCGCGGACAGCGCGGACGGGACGGCGACTCCCGGGTTCCCCCCTCAGCGTGCGCGTAGCCCGTCGATCACGAGCTCGAGATGCCGGTGCCAGTCGAAGCCGGGGGCCGTGTGGCCCATCGTCGCGCCGACGCCGCACATCAGCATCGGAATGTCCGCGACACCGACATCGCCACGCATCGTGCCCGCCCGCTGAGCGCGCCGCACCAGCCGCTGAAAGAGCTCGTTGACTTGCTGGCGCTGGGGCTCGACGCGTGCCCAGATCTCCTCCCCCGCGCCCAGCATTGCGTGCTGGGTGGCGGCGTCGCCGGCCATGAACGCGGCGTTGCGCCGCAGCGCGTCGGCGAGTACCTCGAACGGCTCGCGGTCCTCGTCGAGCGCGTCGCGTGCCGTCTGCGCGAAGGACTCGAACTTGCGCCGGACAAGCTCGGTGATCAGCGCGTCCTTGGTCGGGAAGTGACGGTAGACGGTTCCGACACCGACCCCCGAGGTGCGCGCCACGTCCTCCATCTGCGCCGAGGCGCCGCTGCGTGCGAACACCTCGCGCGCACCGTCGATGATCCGCTCGCGGTTGCGGCGGGCATCGGCCCGCTGCGAGCGCTCGGCTTGCACCGGAATGGTCACCTCGCGTCCAAACGCCGGAGCGCTTGACTGAGGCCCATCCTCTGGGCGCTTGACAAGGTTTTCACGCTCGAGCCCTTGACAAAGGGAATCATTCTTCCGTATCTTACGCCGGACGTAAACGGAACCGGAGGTCATCTTCCATGTCGTCTCAAGAAATGCGCCCAGCATCTACCATCGCTCCGCGCGCGACCTCGATGACGCCGCGCGCCAAGAACCTCGCGCTGCTGCTGCTCGCGATGGCGCAGTTCGTGATCGTGATCGATGCATCGATCGTCAACGTCGCGCTGCCGTCGATCGGGGCTCAACTGCACTTCTCGCGCTCCGACCTCTCGTGGGTGGTGAACGCGTACACGCTCACCTTCGGCGGCTTTCTGCTGCTCGGCGGACGACTCGCGGATCTGCTCGGACGCCGGCGCATGTTCACGGTCGGCCTGGTGCTGTTCACGCTCGCCTCGCTCGCCGGCGGCGTCGCCCAGTCGGAGGGATGGCTGATCGCCGCGCGGGCGATCCAGGGCCTCGGCGCAGCGGCCGTCTCGCCGGCCGCGCTCTCGATCATCACAACGACCTTCGCGGACGGCGCCGAGCGCAACCGAGCACTCGGGATCTGGGGCGCGGTCGCCGGAGCCGGCGGTGCCGCCGGTGTGCTTCTCGGCGGGATCCTGACGAGCGGCCTGAGCTGGCGCTGGGTGCTGTTCGTCAACGTCCCGATCGGGCTCGCCGCAGCGGCGCTCGGCCCGCGACTTCTCCTCGAGAGCCGCGCCGATGCCGATCAGGGGAAGTCGTTCGACCTTCCCGGCGCGGTGACCGTCACAGCGGGTCTCGCCCTGCTGGTCTACGGGGTGGTAGACGCCGTCAACTCCGGCTGGGGATCCATGGGGACGCTCCTGCGCCTCGCCGCGGCGGCCGTCCTGCTCGTGGCGTTTCTCGTAATCGAGCTGCGCCAGCGCCAGCCGCTGATGCCGTTCTCGATCTTCCGCCTACGCACCCTCAGGGGGGCGAACATCGTCGGGCTGCTGATCGGGATGTCGCTCTTCTCGATGTTCTTCTTCATCTCGCTCTACCTCCAGAACGTGCTGCACTACTCGCCGATCAAGGCAGGGCTCTCCTACCTCCCGCTTTCGATCGGGATCATCTTGTCGGCCGGGGGCGCCTCCCAGATCGTCACTCGAGTCGGCTTCAAGCCCCCACTGGTCGCGGGCATGCTGCTGATCGCCGGAGGCCTGCTGTGGTTCTCACAAGTGCACTCGCCCGGGGGCTCATACGCCGCGGACGTGCTCGGGCCCTCGCTGCTCGCCGCCGTCGGCCTCGGGTTGGCGTTCGTTCCGGTTACGATCGCAGCCGTGTCCGGTACCGAGCCGCGGGAGGCCGGCCTCGCCTCCGGGCTGATCAACACTTCTACGCAGGTGGGCGGCGCGCTCGGTCTCGCGATCCTCGCCACTGTCGCCAACAGCCGCACCCAGGGCCTGCTTCATGCAGGCACGCACAATGGCGCCGTGGCACTGACGAAGGGCTTCGACCGCGCCTTCCTCGCCGGCGCCGGCTTCGCGCTCGCTGGAGCGATCCTGGCCGCCGTCCTGATTTCCTCAGGCGACAGTCGCGAGCACGCTCGAGCGGCACGGCGAGGTGAAGCGGCGGTGGCGCCGGCGGCGGTCTGAGCCGGGTCGGTCACGGGCACCTCAGCGAAGATCGCCGGCTGGGCCACGCGCGAGCGATTCGTCATTCGCCAGACTCGTGGATAATCCGCGCATGACTCGCGTCGCGACGGCTCCGGTATCAGCAGCCGGGCTGATTCTCGGTTTTGGCGTCGCGCTAGCCAGCGGCTCACGACCACTCGGCGGCCTTGTGCTCGCGGGCTGCGGGCTGGTCTGCATCGCGGTCTGGCTGCGGCGGGACGGGCCCAGGACCGCTTCACTGCTCACGGTCGCGGGCCTGTGCGCATTCGTCCTCTCGCATCTGCTCGGGCTCGTCATCGGTGCCTGGCCGGCGGTGTTGCTTACGGCGGCGGCAACGGCGGCGCTGTGCTGGCACGTCTCTGATGTCCGCCAATTCAGGCTTCCAGCACGCCCCGCACGAGCGGACGCCGGTTCGTGAGACCGGGCCAGGACCGAGTAGTACCGCTCCTCGATGGACGCAAGGCAATCGTCACGGGTGGCAATACCGGGATCGGCAAGGCCAGCGCGGAGCGCTTGGCGGCTGAGGGCGCGAGCGTGTGCGTCAACTACTACTCCGACAAGGAGGAACAGGACGCCCAGCAGCTCGCCGAGCAACTACAGCGCAGCGGAGCGGCCAAGGCGATCGCCGTGCAGGCAGACGTTGGTCGCGAGGAGGATGTCAAGCGGCTGGTGACGGAGACCGTGGGGGAGCTCGGCGGCCTGGACCTGCTGGTCAACAATGCCGGCATCGAGAAGCAGATCCCGCTGCTGGAGATGAGCCTCGAGGACTGGAGCGCGGTGCTTGGCACCAACCTGACCGGAGCATTCCTGTGCCTGCGGGAGGCCGGCAAGGTGATGGCGGCCGGCGGCGGCGGGGTGATCGTGAACATGTCGAGCGTCCACGAGTTCATCCCCTGGCCGGGCTTCGCGCACTACTGTGCGAGCAAGGGCGCAGTCAAGCTACTGATGGAGACTGCTGCGCGCGAGCTTGCCGAGCATAAGATCCGCGTGCTGAACATCGCGCCAGGGGCGATCATCACGCCGATCAACAAGTTCGTGCTCGACGATTCCGAGCAGAAGCACGCTGTCGAGTCAGAGATCCCGCTGGGGCGGATGGGCAGCGCGGAGGAGGTCGCTGCAGCGGTGGCCTGGGCGGCTAGCGAGCAGGCTAGCTACGTAACCGGGACGACGATCGTGGTCGACGGCGGCATGTCCTTGTATCCCAAGTTCGTGTGATCGGGCCACGTGCAGCGCCCGATGATGGCGGCCTCGTAGGCGGGGACCCGGCGCATGCGGCGCCGGGTCCCCGGAACTACTCGCCTGTCCAGGCGTCAAGCAGTTGCCCGTCCTTACATCATCCCGCTCATGTCGGGCATTCCGCCGCCACCGGGGCCGCCGCCTGAATCCTTGTCGGGAATCTCGGCCACGATCGCCTCGGTGGTGAGGATGTTCTTGGCGATCGATGCGGCGTTCTGGAGCGCAGAGCGCGTGACCATCGCCGGGTCGATGATGCCCTCTTTGACCAGGTCGACGATCTCTCCGTTGGCTGCGTTGAGGCCCTGACCCTTCTTGGCCTTGCGGACATCGTTGACGATGACCGAGCCTTCGAGACCGGCGTTGTGGGCGATCTGCCGAAGCGGCTCCTCGAGCGCCCGCACGACGATGTTCGCGCCGGTGCGCTCGTCGGGATCCTCGATCCGATCGACGTTCAGCGCCTTCTGGGCTACCAGCAGCGCGACTCCGCCGCCCGGCACGATGCCCTCCTCGAGGGCCGCGCGGGTGGCCTGCAACGCATCCTCGACGCGGTGCTTCTTCTCACGCATCTCGGTTTCGGTAGCCGCGCCGACCTTGACCACGGCGACACCGCCCGAGAGCTTGGCCAGGCGCTCCTGGAGCTTCTCGCGATCGAAGTCCGAGTCGGTGTTCTCGATCTCGTTCTTGATCTGGTTGATGCGTCCCTTGATGGCATCCTTGTCACCGTTGCCGTCCACGATCGTGGTCGTATCCTTCTCGACGACCACGCGCCGTGCGCGGCCGAGCTGGGAGAGCTGGGTGTTCTCGAGCTTGAGGCCCATCTCTTCGGTGATCACCTCGGCACCTGTGAGGATCGCGATGTCCTCGAGCATCCGCTTGCGGCGATCGCCGAACCCCGGCGCCTTGACCGCGACTCCGGTGAAGGTGCCACGGAGCTTGTTGACCACGAGCGTCGCGAGCGACTCGCCCTCGACGTCCTCAGCGAGGATCAGGAGCGGCTTGCCCGACTGAATCGTCTGCTCGAGCACCGGCAGCAGGTCACGGACCGAGCCGATCTTCGAGTTTACGATCAGGACGTAGGGGTCCTCCAGCGTCGCCTCCATGCGATCCTGGTCGGTGACCATGTAGGGCGAGATGTAGCCCTTGTCGAACTGCATGCCCTCGGTGAACTCGAGGTCCATGCCGAACGTCTGGCCCTCCTCGACGTTCACGACGCCGTCCTTGCCGACCTTGTCGATCGCGTCGGCGATCACGTCGCCAATCTCCTCGTCACCGGCGGAGATGGTCGCCACACGGGCGATCTGCGCCTTGCCTGAGATCTCGGTCGACTGGGTCTCGATGTTCTTGACAACCTCGTCGACGGCCCGCTCGATTCCGCGCTTGAGAGCCAGCGGGTTCGCGCCCGCGGCTACGTTCTTGAGGCCCTGACGGACGATCGCCTGAGCGAGCACTGTCGCCGTCGTCGTGCCGTCGCCCGCGACATCGTTGGTGGAAGTTGCCACTTCCCTGACGAGTTGCGCGCCTTGGTTCTGAAAGACGTCCTCGACCTCGATCTCCCTGGCGATGGTCACGCCGTCGTTGGTGATCGTCGGGGCGCCGAACTTCTTGTCCAGGACCACGTAACGACCCTTGGGGCCGAGCGTGACCTTGACTGCGTTGGCAACTGCGTCGACGCCCGCCTCGAGCGCCTTGCGGGCTTCCGCCTCGTACTTCAGTTCTTTATGTGCCATGTGTATTAGTTTCCTCCGCGGGGCATCACACCCCGCGATCAGATTTTGAGGGCTAGATCCGGTCGCCGTAAGCGGTCGGGCTTGCCCTCCCTCTAGCTGCTGAAAGGGGTGTCGCTCAGTTACTGGACCTTTGCGAGCACGTCGGACTCGCGGAGGACGAGGAGCTCCTCCCCATCGACCTTGATCTCGGTGCCGCCATACTTGCTGTAGAGGACCTCGTCGCCTTCGGTGACGTCGAGCGGCGTGCGCTTGCCCGTGTCCTCGTTGACCTTGCCGTCGCCAACCGCGAGGACCTTGCCCTTCTGGGGCTTCTCCTTGGCGGTGTCTGGCAGGACGATGCCGCTGGCGGTCGTCTCTTCCTCCTCGATTGCCCGCACGATCAATCGATCGCCGAGGGGCTTTAGTTTCATGTGATGAACCTCCAGGGGTGGAATGTGATGCCGAATCCTTGGCACTCTAAAGGGCAGAGTGCCAACAACGAGGACTATAGCCGGTCGTGAGCCCGACCACTGCGTCCGAGCTGGCACTCTCTCGTGAAGAGTGCCAATGGGTCGGGGCCGTGGAGCGGTGTGGCCGTGGGCGGTTGCGGCTCCGGACCCGTGAGGCTGAGGGTTCTCCCCTCGCGGGGCGCGGGCGCGGCGACGCGGGCGCGGCGAGGTTGTAGGTTCCCGCTTTCCATGCGCCGCACCAAGATCGTCGCCACGATCGGGCCCGCTTCACGGGACCCCGAGACGCTCGTGCGCATGGTGGAGGCAGGGCTCGATGTCGCTCGACTGAACTTCTCCCACGGCAGCCGCGAGATTCACGCCGAGAACGCACAGCGCATTCGCGCCGCGGCGTCCCGCGCCGGGCGCCAGGTGGCGATCCTGCAGGATCTTCCCGGCCCCAAGCTCCGGATCGGCGCTGTACAGGACGACGTAGCCGAGCTCAAGCCGGGAGAGCGGCTCATCCTCGTCTGCGGCTCCTGCGCGATGGGCGACGAGCAGCGGATGTCGGTTGCGTGGCCCGGGCTGGCCGCTGCCGTCGATCCCGGCGACGTCATCTACCTCGCGGACGGTGCGATTCGACTCCGCGTGCAGTCCGTTGGAGTCGATGAGATAGAGACCGCCGTGGAGGCGGGCGGGTCGGTCGCATCGCGGCAGGGCCTGAACCTCCCCGGCTCCACTCGCGGTCTGTCCTCGGTGCCCGAGGAGGATCTCGACATGCTGCGCTACGGCGAGTCGATCGGCGTCGATCTGGTCGCGCTGTCGTTCGTACGCACGGCGCAGGACGTGACGGCGGTGCGCAAGCACACCCGTCTGCCGCTGATCGCGAAGGTCGAGAAGCCACAGGCAGTGCAGGAGGCCGAGGCGATCATGCGCACCGCGGACTGCGTGATGGTCGCGCGGGGCGACCTCGGGATCGAGCTCCCGATCGAGGAGGTCCCGATGGTCCAGAAGCAGCTCCTGCGAACGGCGGGACGGCTCGCGCGTCCCTCGATCACCGCCACCCAGATGCTCGACTCGATGGTCTCCTCCCCACGCCCAACCCGCGCCGAGGTCGCCGACGTCGCCAACGCGATCCTCGATGGCACCGACGCCGTGATGCTCTCGGCGGAGACGGCGGTCGGCGCCTACCCTGTCGAATCGGTCGCGATGATGGCGGCGATCGCGCAGCGATCCGAGCACGCGCTGCCCTACCGGGCCTGGAATGAGGAGCGCGTCGGGCGCGATGCACGCGATCCTGCATACACGATTGCCTACAGCGCTTGCGCTGCCGCTCGCGAGCTGCACCTGGCGGCGCTAGTCGTCCCGACGCTGTCGGGGCGCTCGGCGCGGCTGCTCTCCGCGCACCGCCCCCACGTCCCGATCTACGCGCTCTCGCCGGGCAAGGAGACGGTCCGCCGCTGCGGGCTCATGTGGGGCGTTCGGGCGGCGTCGATGCGCCGCCACGAGGTCACCGAGGCGCTGATCGCCGATGCGGCCCGCCGCGTCGTAGAGCTCGGCTGGCTGAAGGCGGGGGAACGGGTCGCGATCACCGCGGGGCTCCCGAGCGGACGGCCCGGATCGACCAGCTTGGTGCAGATACAGCGGGTGTGAGCGCCGGGACCGGCGAGCGTGCGAAAGCGGCTGCCGCGCGACCGATCACCGCTAGCCGCGCGAGGAGAGCCACGACCTCGGCCTGTCCTAGGCGGCGAGCTCGACTGATGAAGCACGAACCCCACGGATCGAGACAGGAACGCTTTGAGCTTCAGCGCTCCGATCGCTTTGCTGGCGGGTTGTACAGTCCGCGGAGCGAAAGTTCCGCAGTAGGCCAAATGATCCGTTCGCGCTACCTTTGCGAATAGGTTTGAAAAGGCCGGCCCAAACGCGCGGGTTGTGCGCGCCCCTAGAGGTACATCGACACAAGGAGCATTGCATGTCCCAAGAACCCAGTCTTTCAGATATCGATGTCGACGAGGCGATCGGCGAGGCCGCGCACGAGGCGACCGAAGCGATCATCGCCGAAGGCGGTGCCGGCGACACTCGCCTTGCGTTCCTCAAGAAGGCCGGCCTCACCGGTGGCGCGGTCATGGGTGGCGGCGCCGTCCTCAGCGCGCTCGTCCCGGGCGCGGCGCTGGCGGCTGGTCTCGACCGTCCGCCGGTCAAGGTGTTCGGCGCGGGTGACGTCGGGATCCTCAGGTACGCCCTGACGCTCGAGTACCTGGAGTCCAGCTTCTACAACGAGGCGACCAAGAATCAACGCAATAACCCGTTCTTCCACGGTACGCATGCTCCCCAGTTGCGCACCTTCCTGAGGGCGGTCACCGACGACGAGAACCAGCACGTCAAGAAGCTGCGGGGGGCGCTGGGCAGTAAGGCCCAGAGGCGTCCGCTGTTCCACTTCCACGGCGACACCGCCAACCAGGACCGCTTCATGAAGTCGTCGTTCATATTCGAGAACACGGGCGTGCACGCCTACTCCGGGCAGGCGTTCAACATCTCGGTCGAGGCCGTTACCAAGGTGGCGCTCTCGATCGTCACGATCGAGGCACGACACGCCGCTGTGATCGGGCTGATCCGCAACGGGAGCACGTTCGGAATTTCGCCGAACAACGCGTTCGACACGCCGCTCGGCGCGAAAGCGGTTCTCAAGGGCGTGACCAAACTCAACTACATCAAGAAGCTGTTCCCGGCGTAGCAATCGCGGGTTGGTGGTGGGGAGCTCCGGCGACCCACCACCATCTACCGATCGTTCTCTAGGCTCCGGCCGCCGATCGCGAGGGGCTTCCCCCCGGCCGCCTTCTACGCGCCGAGCCCGTGACGCTGGCGCAGGGCTCCTTACGGCGCTCCCTACGCCGCCGTTCCCAGGTAGAACTCCGCCTCCTGGCGGCCGAGCTCGGTGACCGGCTCATCGCCGTAGAACCACTCGCGCGCGATGCGGTGGAAGTTCCCGCGGGCGTATAGCTGCGCGATCACCGCCAGCGTCAGTACCTCCATCCGGGCCCCGAAGATGTGATCCGGCGGGGCCGATTCGTGGCGGAGCTGGCCGAAGTACTGAGAGCGCGGGTCGCCCATGTCGATCATGACCTGGGTCGCCCACTCGGGGGTCAGCTCGGCGTACTGGTCCACGGTGTACCAGGAGCTCGCGGCGCGGAAGTGCTCGAGCACCCGCTCGGGGTCGAACTTCCCCGGATCGGGCAAGAACCCGCTCTCAGCGCCGATTCGCATCAGCGTCTCGGTGTCACCCTCTATCACCGCCCGCTGCACGGCCATCTCGAGCTCGACCGATCCGGCGGGCATGCGCTTGAAGAGCCCGAAGTCGAAGAACGCGACCCGGCCATCGCGCAGCAGCATCGAGTTGCCGGGGTGGGGATCGCCTGAGAACTGATGGTGGCGGTACAGGCACCCGAAGTAGAAGCGGAAGAGGATCTCGCCGATCCGGTCGCGGTCTTCCTGCGGATAGCCTTTGCACTCCTCGAAGCCGATCCCCTCCACGTACTCGGTCACGAGCACCCGCTCGCGGGAAAGGGAGCCCACGACGCCGGGGACGACGATGAACGGGTGCCCGCGGAAGATCCGCGCCAGCGCGCGCTGGTTCTGGGCCTCGAGCTCGTAATCGAGCTCTTCGTGGATGCGCTCGCGGATCTCCTCGCCGATTGCCTTGGGGTCCATGCCCGGCGCGATCCGCTTGGCCAGGCGAAGGATCAGCCCGAGATTTTGCATGTCCGAGCGCACAGCGGCAGCGACGCCTGGATACTGGACCTTGACCGCGACGCGCTGTCCGCTTATGAGCGTCGCGCTATAGACCTGGCCGATCGACGCTGCGGCGATCGGCTCCTGGTCGAAGTCCTCGAACACCTCCTCGAGCGGGTCGTCGAGGTCCTCCTCGATCACCGTTCGCATGTCCTTGAAGGTGACCGTAGGGGCGGCGTCCCGCAGCGCCGCGAGCTTGCGCTGGAATTCCTCCCGGTACTCCTCGGGCACAAGCCCGACGTCGACGAAGGACATCACCTGCCCGATCTTCATCGCCGCGCCCTTCATCGTCCCGAGCGCTGTGACGATCTGCTCGGCGGCTTCGATGTGACGTCGCTCGAGCGCCACGCCGCGTCCCTCCTTGGTGCGCGTGACGTTGGCCGCATGCGTGCCCGCCTGACGAATCGCTTGTCCCGCCGCCAGGCCCCCGATCTTGGCGGTCCGCCCCACGCGTGAGGTGGGCATCTTGTCTTTCGCCACTGCGAGCGATTCTAAGCGCCGGCTCGTCCCGCCCGCTCACGGGCCCGCGTGGGCTCGCCCCGCTTGGGCTCGCCTCGCCTTGCTCACAGTCCCGTCCGCAGTCGCCTCCCTGCTCACAGCCCCGCGCCCTGCTTACGGCCGCCTCGCTGCACCTGCGAGCCGGGGACGATGTCGTCTGAGCCATCGGCCCACCTGACCCACGCCTTGTGGCCGCCGTCGTAGTCATCGCCCAGCAGGATCAGCGTGGCCGGCTCGCCGAGCGCCGTGCAGGGCTCCACGCCCTCGGGGTCCAGCCCGCGCCACACACGCACGAACGAGTTGCAGTCGAGCTCCCGGGCGACGGTCGTCGGATCGCTGTGACCGGGGTGGATCACCGTCTGGGGCGCAAGCTTCAGGAGTGTGTCCATGATCGAGGACCTCAGGTCGGCGTAGCTCGTGTGCCCGGGAGCGCGCACGCCACCCACCGAGTCCTTGAACAGGGTGTCGCCCGTGAACACATCGGTCCCGTCCACGAGCAGCGACAGCATCCCCGCCGTGTGGCCGGGGGTGTGCAGCGGCTCGATCTCCAGCGCCCCGGACCGGATCGGCTCGCCGGGCGCCATCGTCCCCGTCGCCCCACCGACCAGCTCTCGCTCGGCGGGATGGATCAGCACCGCGGCGCCGGGGTGACGCTTGCGCACCCGCTCGAGCTCAGCGACGTGGTCTGTGTGGTGGTGGGTGAGCAGCACGTGGGAGAGGGAGAGCGATAATCGCTCCAGGGCGCCGAGCAGCGGCTCCACGGGCCCGCCGGCGTCGATCATGACCGCGTGCGATCCGGACTGGTGGGCCACCAGGTAGGTGTTCGAGAGCCATTGCGGGTGCATCGAGCGCTCGAGGATCACGACCGGGAGCGTATCGGGGTAGTCTTCCCGTGAGCGAGATGAGCCTGATCCACACCTGCTACCGGATCCTCGACATCGACCGCTCGGTCGCCTTCTACCAGGCGCTCGGCTTTGAGGAGAAGGGTCGCCTCCCGATCGGCGAGGAGGCGATCAACGTCTTCATGGGCCTGCCTGAGGACGGTCCCGAGCCGCGACTCGAGCTGACCTGCAACAGCGGTGCCACCGAGCCCTACGAGATCGGCACCGGCTACGGCCACATCGCGATCGCCAGCGCCGACCTCGACGGCACGCTGGCGCGGCTGGCCGGCCAGGGGATCGAGCCGGAGCGCCCCCCGTACACAGTCAGCGAAGGTGGCTCGCGGCTGTGCTTCGTGCGCGACCCCGACGGCTACCGGATCGAGCTGATCGAGCGAGGCTGATGGCAGCCCCGCCCCGCCCGCGGGCGGGCGCTGCGCCCACAGCAGCGGCCAGCTACCCTGGAGGGCCTTGGTCCAGACGAGCAAGATCGCCCTACTCCTAGAGCGCTTTGCCCAAGGCGTGGCGGCGCACGACCGCGAGAACCCGGGGCACAACACGTGGGGGATCGGGATGACCCCGTTTGACATCAAGCGGCTGGGACTGGAGGAGGGCGAGTCGATTCTTCCCGGCATCGTCCTGCAAGCCGACGGCGGCGTGACCGGTAACTTCAGGGTCCTCTGCGACGGGGAGCACGATGAGGGCGCCGCCGAGGAGGAAGAGGAGCTGGTGGACGCCGTCTCCTCGGCCTCGGAGGAGATCGCGGTGCCCGTCCACGCCCCCGGGCCACCGCCCCGCATCCAGCCTCCGTTCTGAGCGGGCACGCCCCGATCTGAGAGCTGGCGGGTCTACGCCCTGGGTGCCGGCACGCCCGCGCGCCGGGCGATCACTGCGCTGAGCCGCGCGATCGTCTCACACGCCAGGCCGTGACGAGCCCCCGCGCGCAGGACCGCGCCTGCGATCGCGTCGAGCTCGGGCTCCCGGCCGGCGGCGATATCGCGCTGCATCGAGGATCCCAGCTCTGGATGCGCCTCGTCGAGCTCGGCGAGCCCCGTCGCGGGGTCGACCTCGGCCCCGTCCGCGCACGCGACGGCCGCGGCCTCCGCGAGGCACGCCTCGAGCGCGCTCCGCCACTCGGGGTCGGAGCGGATGAAGCCGATCGGGCGGTCCACGGCGCTCGTCGTGCACGCGAGCGCGTTCAGGCGCACGAGCTTCGACCACAAGATCTGTGCCTCGCTGGCGCCGATCCGTGCGGGGATGCCGGCGTGCACGAGGGTGTCACGCAGCGCCACCAGCGCCGGTGCGAGACTTGGGTCATGCGCGGCCAGGTCCACGCGCAAGAACGGACTGCTCTGGACGATTCGCCCGACCCGCGGACGGTCTGACTCAATCCGGATCGTCCCCGCCGCGACCGCGCCGGCGCGCAAGCGCTCCCGCAGGGCGACCATGTGATCGAGTCCGTTCAGCAGCGGGACGGTCAGCTCAGGGGGGGCTTCGATCCGCGCCAGCGCCTCCCCCAGGCCGCCGGCCTTGGTGGCGACGAGCAGCACGCCGACTCGGTCGGTCAAGCTCGCGGTGGCGCGTGGCGTGGCCGTGAAGTCCCCCAGGCGCACGCTTCGAACCCGGACCCCATCGCGCGCGATCAGCTCGGCGGTCGTCTCCTGCGCAACCACCACCACGTCCTCCCCAGCACGGGCGAGCGCCGCGGCGAGGAAGCCGCCCACGCCACCGGGGCCGAGGACGGCGATCGAAGTCACCGGCGAAGGTTGTCAAAACCGGGACGTGGCGGAACGGTTGCTGGATAATGGTTCAACATGGACCCTTATCCAGCAACCTCGGCAACCGACCCCGGCATTCTCGCGCGCGGTCCCTGGGCACCGGTCCAGGTCGAGACCTCATGGCGCGCCCGCGCGTTCCAGCCAGCCGACAGCGCGACGCAAGCCGCGGACCTCGCCCTCGATCGGTTACGCGACCGAGGCTCGCCCAGCCACGATGGATTGGCGGCTCGGCTGGCCGGTTTCCAGGCGGCCCCAGGGAGCCTGAGGCTCGAGCTGCAGCCGGTTAGGTGGGCGCTGCGCCTGGACGCTCACGACGCGGCGCAGAGCATGTCGGCGCTGTGCGTGGTGCGCAGCGCCGACGGGCGATGGCTGGCCGGTCGCCGGGCCGCGTGGCTCTCCTCCTGGGCCGGGCGCTGGGCGATCGGGGCCGGCGGGGCGGTCGAGGTCGACGAGAATCCCGCCGACACGCTGGTCCGGGAGCTGGCCGAGGAATGGTCGGTGCAAGCCGAGCGGATGAGCATCGAAGCCCTGGTGGCGCTGCCGAGCGCGATGGTGCTGCTCGTCGGCCAGGCCTGGTTGCCCGGCGGCGCGAGCGTTACCCCCGACTCCGAGCACGACGAGTTCGCGTGGTGGCCGGCGGACGTGGGGCAGTGGCCCCGTGAGGCCGACGAGCCGCTGCGGCGCATGGCCGAGCTTCTTTCAGGACCGTGAGCGAGACCCCCGTTCGCCGCGCCGTGAGCGCGATCACGTTTCGCCGTCTGGAGGCGATTTCGTTCACGCACTCGGCGATCTACTTCGCGCTGCTGGTGTGCGCCTTCATCCTGCGCAACCCCGAGCCGGCGACCTTCGTGCTGGGACTCAGCCACGGTCTGCTGTGGATCGGGATGTCGCTGCTCTGCATAGTGGCGGCTCGCGCCCGGGTCGTTCCATTCTGGCTGGCGGTGACGGTCGCTGTGCTCGGCGGGCTCGGACCGTTCGCCGGGAGCATCGGCTTCGCTTTCGCGGAGCGGAGGCGAACGCACGGGGACGGCGGCTCGGAGCCGGTACCCAGCGCTTAGAAATCGCTGCTGCCCACCCGTTGGCAGCGCGCGAGAACCCAACCCGTTAACGGGCGCTGCTGGTCACCGGTTAGGGCTCACGAAGTAATTAGGTGGTTGGGTTGGGTTGATCGTGTAGTTCCGGTTCGGATGAAACTGATCGCGGGTGATATTGACCGCGGCCAGCTCAGCGTCGGTGACCTTGATCCCCCTCTCGTAGACACCGGGGTCCAGGCGCGCGTGGACCTCCAAGCCGGTGCTGGTCGTGGTCGAGCTGATCAGATCGATGATCACCTGCAGGCTCGCCAGCGGCTTCCCGCGCCAGTTCAGGCTCCCGAAGCTGAACATGCGGTGCTCAATCTGGTTCCACTTCGACGTTCCCGGCGGGAAATGGCAGACGCGGATCGCGATCTGAAGCTCGTCGGCGAGCTTCTGCAGCTCGGCACCGCAATCCGTGAAGTTCGTCGCCTGCTGGCGCCCGGTGGGGCGGTGGTCATCTGCCACAAGGATTGCCTGCCGTTGGCGCCGTCGTGTGTGCTGCCACTGAGGCGCCGATCCTTGAACCCAATCCATCCTGGCCGATGGCGGGCGTTGCGCGTGCGAGGCGGCACTGGAACGATCCAAGAGCGATATCAGCGAAGATCGTGCCCTCAGGTGCGATCACCCGGCGCGGGCTTCCGTACCTGACTTTCTTCGGCCTACCCGCTATTCCGACGCGCATCCAGCCGTGATCGCCGTGCTGCTTCATCATCGTCGTAGGGAGTGGGATGTAGCATCCGAGGAATGCACGACGGGATCAGGCATCGCCGAGGACGGGCGGGGTTGCGGCCGGTGGGACTTATTCCTGCGGTGCTGCTCGCGGTGCTTGCAGTCGCGATGTTACCGGGGGTGGCGTGGGCGGCGGGGCCGCTGGTGTGGTCCTCGCCCAGGCTGGTGGACCACAGCCCGTATCGGTTCGGCTATCCCGGCAGTCTGGTCAGGGTCTCGTGTGTGTCGGGGCCGCTGTGCGTGGCGGTGAACACCGACGGGGCGATCGTGACTTCGACCGATCCTGCCGGCGGCGCGGGCACGTGGACGCTGGCGGATGTCGACGGGACCGAGGCGTTCTCCGGCGTGTCGTGCGCGTCGGCGTCACTGTGCGTGGCCGTTGAGAGGAACGGGAGCATCGCGACCTCGACCGACCCCACTGGCGCCACGAATGCGTGGAGGATCTCCCGGGCGGTGGATTCCCATGGTCTGACCGGAGTGTCATGCGCGCCGGCGGGGTCGTTGTGCGTCGCGATCGATGGGGCGGGGAACGTCGTGACCTCGACCGATCCTGCAGGGGGAGCGGGCACCTGGAGGATCGCCCACGTCGATAACGACCATCAGGGGCTGGCAGCCGTGTCGTGCCCCTCGGCGTCGCTGTGCGTCGCGGTCAGCTCCCAAGACGCTGACGTAGTGACCTCCACCAACCCGGCCGGGGGCGCGTCGGCCTGGAGTCGCTCGGCGGAGTCGGGGAACTACCTGGCGGATGTGTCGTGCCCGTCGGCGTCGCTGTGCGTAGGTGTAGATTTCGGCGGGAACGTCGCGACCACGAGCGACCCGGCCGGGGGAGGGGCTTGGGCGACCAAGCAAGTGGAGCCGACGGTCTGCTTAAGCTCCAATAATTGCAGCGTGGAAGAGCTCACCGGCGTGTCGTGTCCGTCGGCGTCGTTCTGTGCCGCGTTCGACGGCAACTATTTCGGCAACGTGTTGACCTCGACTGACCCGGCGGGCGGCGCTCGCGCCTGGAGGCCCGCCGCCGTCCACGGCGTCGCCGCCCTGTCGTGCGTGTTGCCGTCGCTGTGCGTCGGCGTCGGGTTCAACGACCACCTGCGCGCACGTGACGGCTCCGTGGTGGCCTCGAGGAACGCGACCGCGCGCGACGACACGTGGCGTAGAGAGCAGATACAGGGCCTGACCAAGCTCAATGCCGTGTCGTGCCCGTCGGCGTCGCTGTGCGTGGCCGGGGACACGAGCGGCGACGTGGTCACATCCACCGACCCCGGGTCCGCCAGCAGCAGCTGGGATCCGGCCCACATCGACGGTACCAATTCGATCCAGCACGTCGCGTGTCGGTCCGCGTCGCTATGCGTCGCGGTGGATGACGGAGGCGCGGTGCTGACCTCGAGCCATCCGACCGCGGGGGCGCACGCGTGGCGTCGCGTCCGGCGGCTCGGTGATCTGCAGGTCAAGGGCGTGTCGTGCCCGTCGGCTTCGCTGTGCGTCGCGGTCGGTGTCCTCGACAGCAGCTACGGGCGCACGTACGTGGCCACCTCCACCCACCCCACTGTCGGGGCGGGTCGGTGGGTTAGGAGACTGGTTCCCCAGCTCCGGCGCGTGAGCGGCGTGTCGTGCCCGTCGGTGTCGTTCTGCGCGGCCGTCCTCGCCAACTACAACCACCCCGGTGGCCGGGTGGCGATCTCGCCCGACCCGCGCGGCGGCGCTCGCGCTTGGAGGTTTGCTCCCCTCCACAACGGCAGCTCGACGCCGCAATATGTGTCTTGTCCTTCGCGGTCGTTGTGCGTCGCGCTAGACGACCATGGGAACGCGTTCACCTCGGCCCACCCGGGCGGCAGGCGGGCCTGGAGGCGAACGCGCCTCATCTCGGGCAGGGACAAGTTCACCGACCTGTCGTGCCGGTCGGTGCACCTGTGCGTCGCCTCCGACGATCTCGGGAATATCCTCAGCACGACGGATCCCACCGGCGGCCGCGGGAGCTGGACGAGCACGCACGTCGAGGGCAGCTGCGCCGCGCTCGGCGATTGCGTTCTTGGCGTGTCGTGCCCGTCGGCTTCGTTGTGCATCGCGGTCGACTCCCACGGCGGTGTGCTGCTCGGTACCCGGCCGCGGCCCGGAACCGGGCGCGTCGCTCATCGTGCGCAGCGATGAGAAGCACGCGGCCCGCCCGGACGCGGTTCGTGCCGTCGAGGATGCGGCCTGACCTGATCGCCCGGGCAACGTGGTCGGGTCAAGCGCCGCGCGGCGCGTTCTCCCAGGTCGTGCTCGAGGTGTTCGACGACCGTCACCAGTCAGAGGTTCGTTTGGCCGGCTGACTGACCGCGCTCTGGCCGAAGCGTCATCAGTAGACGCCCCAGCGGCAGCGCGATCAGACAGAGCTCGATGGTGTCTTGCAGCTGCTCGCGTGCAACATCCCAACGGCAGGTATCGCGCGCTTGGACCTGGAATGCAACGGGCAGCAGCGGGATCGTGACGATTCGCGATCGGCCTGAAACGGCAGGAGTGCGGATAGAACGCGACATTGGTGCTGCACATGTTGCTGTCCATGCAGACGACGCCGAAGTCCATGATCACGAACGGGCCGGAGCGCCGGAGGTCGTAGATCGTTACCCGCAGGTGCTCCGGGGTGATTCCCGAGACGAAGTCGTCGACAGTTGCGATCCCCGATCTCGAAGCTCCCGGAGAGGCACCGGTTGCGTGCCCGTAGATGGCCTACTCGTGGACCCAGATTTCTGCGTCTTGGTCCCCGACCCTCCGCCGCACCCGGCCAGCGCCGTCGCGGTCACGGCCAGTACCAGAGCCAGGCTTACCCCGGTCCGAACCCTGCGAACGTGCGCCGCGGCGCTTTCTACCGAAACCGGACGGCTAGCTCGATCGTCATTTGTCCGCTCTCGCATGTCTTGACCCCGAGACGGAAGCACGTTAGGGCTCACGGAAGAACAAGTGCGGCCACGAAGGCCCCTGAACCCCCATGTTCGCGTGCCCGCGCGGCGCCAGGAAGCCACACTTATTGATCTGCGATCCCTTAGAGGGCGTGATCACCAACCCGTTGCGGGCGCGACTACCCAGCCGTTACAGCCCTCAACTGGCCACCCGTTAGAGTGAGGCAGAGGAATGGCAGTCGCCACGAGCACGGTTCAGGTAGTGATGCCTGCGATGGGCGACTCGGTCGCCGAAGGCACCGTGCTCGAGTGGCACAAGCAGGAGGGTGATCTCGTCCGCAGCGATGAGACGATCGTCGAGATCTCCACCGACAAGGTCGACGCCGAGATTCCGTCACCAGCCGCGGGAACGGTGTTCAAGATTTACGCGGCCGAGGGCGAGACGGTGGCGGCGGGCGCGCTGCTGGCCGAGATCGCTATCGATGGCGGCGGCGCGCCAGCGCCGCCACAAACGGTTCCGGAGACGTCCTCACCACCGGCGAGCGCAGGAGAGACCGCGCCCGCTCCCCCCCCGCCATCGCCCGCCAGCGCCAGCGCCACGCCTCTGGCGCGGCGCATCGCCGCCGCCGAAGGGGTAGACCTCGCCCGCGTCCCCGGCAGCGCCCGCGGCGGACGGATCGTGAGGGCCGACGTGCTCGGGGCGACCAACGGCGCCGCCGTGTCTCCCGCGCCAAGCGGGGCGCCCCCCGGGGCGTCCAGCGGGGCGCTCCCGCCGCCAACGGCCGCGCCCACTCCACCCGCGGCGCCCAGCGCATCTGACGCCCAGCCGATCAAAGGTGCCGCGGCGACGCTCGCGCGCTACATGGACGAGAGCCGCTCTGTCCCCACGGCCACCTCGCTGCGGACGCTCACGGTCACCGTGCTTGCGCAGCGGCGCACCCAGCTCCAGAACGCCGGGCACCGCGTCTCCTTCACGCACCTGATCGCCTACGCGATCGCGCGCGTGGCCACCGAGGAGATGCCGGTCATGGCCCACCACTTCGAGCAGATCGACGGCGCACCGCACCGCATCCAGGACGGCACGGTGAATCTCGGGCTCGCCGTCGATACCGAGCAGCGCGACGGCACGCGGACGCTGATGGTGCCGGTGATCCGCGAGGCGGGGCGGATGAGCTTCTCGCACTTCCTCGATGCCTACAACGCGCTGGTCGAGAAGGCTCGCACAAGCACCCTCAGCGCCGGCGACCTCATCGGCGCGAACATCTCCCTGACGAACCCCGGCGGAATCGGCACCATCGCCTCGGTTCCAAGGCTGATGGTGGGCCAGGGGACGATCGTCGCTACGGGGGCGATCGCCTATCCCGTCGGCCTCCAGAGCATCGGGGCGATGATCGGTGCCGAGAGGGTCATGACAATGACCTCGACCTATGACCACCGCATCATCCAGGGAGCCGAGTCCGGGCGCTTCCTGGCGCGCATCGAGGCCTCCCTGCAAGGCGAGGAGGGGTTCTACGAGCGGGTCTTCGCCGACCTCGGAGCAGAGCTCCCGGAGCTGCCCGCGCCGCCTGCCCCCGCGGCCGCCGCCGCCGCGGCCGCCGCGAGTGCCCCCCCACGGGGCGACCGGCAAGACACCACGGACGAGGAGCTCCTACAGGCCGTGCAGTCGGCCACCTCGCTGCTGAAGGCCCACCGGACCCACGGCCACCTCGCCGCCAAGCTCGATCCGCTCGGCCGCGAGCCCGAAGGCGATCCGACGCTTGATCCCGAGCCGCTGCACCTGACGCCAGAGCTGATGGCGAGGATCCCCGCCCGGATCCTGCGCATGTACGTGCCGGGCTCGACGCTGGCCGATGCGCTGCCGCACCTGCGCGAGACCTACTGCGGCTCGATCGCATACGAGATCGAGCACATCGCCTCCCACGGGCAGCGGCTCTGGCTGCGCGAGGCGATCGAGTCCGGGCAGTTCCGCAAGCCGCTGACCAACGGCGAGCAGCAGGGGCTGCTGCAGCGCCTGACCAAGGTCGATGCGCTGGAGCGCTTCATGCACAAGGCCTATCTCGGCCAGAAGCAGTTCTCGGTCGAGGGGCTCGACATGACGGTCCCGATGCTCGACGAGCTGCTCGCGCTCGCCGGCACGCGCAACGCGCGCGAGGTGGTGATCGGGACCGCGCACCGCGGGCGCTTGAACATCCTGGCGCACAATCTCGGGCGTCCGTATGAGACGATCTTCGCCGAGTTCGAGGGAACCTCGACGCTGGAGCCGATCACGACGATCCCCCAGGGCGGTACAGGCGATGTCAAGTACCACCACGGCGCCCAAGGCTCCTACCGGCTCCCGGACGGCGAGTCGATTACCGTGCGCCTGGAGTCAAACCCCAGCCACCTCGAGTTCGTCGCTCCGGTCGCATCAGGCGCCACGCGCGCGGCGCAGACCACGCGCCAGGGCCCGCACGCGCACCGCGACACCAACGCCGCGATCCCGGTCATCCTCCACGGCGACGCATCCTTCCCGGGCCAGGGCGTGGTCGCCGAGACGTTCAACCTCCAAGCGCTCGACGGCTACACGGTCGGCGGCACGATCCACTTGATCCAGAACAACCAAGTCGGGTTCACAACCGCTCCGGAGGATGCCCGCTCGACTACCTGGGCATCGGACCTGGCGAAGGGCTACGACGTCCCGATCATCCACGTCAACGCCGATGACGTCGCGGCGTGCATCACGGCGGTCAGGCTCGCGTTCGCGTTCCGGCAGGAATTCGGGCACGACGTGCTGATCGACCTGATCGGCTACCGGCGCTTTGGCCACAACGAGGCCGACGAGCCAGCTTACACCCAGCCGGAGATGTACCAGACGATCAAGAAGCATCCGCCGGTCCGCGAGCTGTTCGCCAGGCAACTGATCGCGCAGGGCATCGTCACCGAGCAGGAATCGACCGAGATGACCGACGAGGTGTGGGCGGTCCTGAGCGATCGCCACGAGGAGCTCAAGGCCCGGATCGAGGCTGCCAAGGCGGTGGAGCGCGCGACCGGCGAGTACCAGCTCGACCGCACTCCCTCGCCGGAGGTCAAGACTGCCGTTCCGGCGCAGCGTCTGCGGGGCCTGAACGAGGACCTGCTCTCGATCCCCGACGGGTTCACAGTTCATCCGAAGCTCGTCAAGCAGTTTCAGCTCCGCCGCGAGGCACTGCGCCAGCGCGAGGACTCGCCCGCCGCCCAGCCGGATGACTCGCCCGCCGCCCAATTCAGTGGCGAGCGCGAGCCGGGGATCATGTGGGCGCACGCCGAGGCGCTCGCGTTCGCGACCCTGCTCACCGAGGGGATCCCGATCAGGCTGACCGGCCAGGATGCCGAGCGCGGGACCTTCAGCCAGCGTCATCTCGTGCTCCACGACTCCAAGACCGGCCGGGAGCACTGCTCGATGCAGCACCTCCCCGGAGCTCTGGCCCCGATGGAGCTGCACAACTCGCCCTTGTCGGAGATGGCCTGCCTGGGGTTCGAGTACGGCTACTCCCAGGAGGGCCCCGAGACGCTCGTGCTCTGGGAGGCGCAGTTCGGTGACTTCGTCAACGCCGCGCAGGTGATCATCGACCAGTTCATCGTCTCGGGAATGGCGAAGTGGGGCCAGACGTCTCGCTTGACGCTGCTTCTTCCACACGGCTACGAAGGATCCGGGCCCGAGCACTCCTCCGCGCGGCTGGAGCGCTTCCTGCAGCTTGCGGCGGAGGGCAACATCCGGATTGCCAATCCGACGACACCCGCGCAGTACTTCCACCTGCTGCGCCGCCAGGCGCGGATCGGCAAGCAGCGCCCGCTCGTCGTGATGACCCCCAAGAGCCTGCTTCGCCTGCATCAGGCGACAAGCCCGCTGGCGCATTTCGAGAACGGGCGCTTCCAGCCGGTGCTCGCGGAGCCTCTGACGGACCCCGATCAGGTCACCCGCATTGCCCTGTGCAGCGGCAAGGTCTACTACGACTTGATCGGCCACCAGGCCCGCACCGACAAGCCGCAGATCGCGATCGGGCGCGTCGAGCTGCTGTACCCGTTTCCGCAGGTGGAGATCCTCGAGCTGCTGAGCAGGTATCCGCGGCTGGAGGAGGTCGTCTGGGTTCAGGAGGAGCCTCGCAATATGGGCGCCCGCGCCTACATGTCTGCCCGGTTGCGACAGATCCTGCCCGAGCAGCTCGAGTTCGGCTACGTCGGGCGTCCCGAACGCGCCGCGTCAGGGGAGGGTTACCCGATTGCGCACGCGATCGAGCAGTCAAGGATTCTCACCACGGCACTCGACCTCTACACACCTGTGTCTCAGTATCCGCGCATCTCGCCGGGGGATCGATGATCGTTATTTGCGGGCTTGCGCCCGCGCGGTTGGGCAGCGGGCGCACCAGCGGGGCGGGTTGCCGGCCTGCGCTCGTTCGCTGAGAACGTTTGGCACTCTGTCTGAATGGGCTTTCGCAGAGACGGTTCGCGCCGGGATAACTCTCGGCGCCACATGATCCCGAGCCTCGGGGTCCACGACATCGCGATCGACCTCGGCACGGCGAACACGCTGGTGTACGTGGGCGGTCGCGGGATCGTCGTCTCCGAGCCGTCGGTCGTCGCCTCCGACCTCGACACCGGCGAGGTCCACGCGGTGGGTGCCGACGCCGAGCTGATGATCGGCCGTACACCGGCGACGATCTCGGCCACGCGGCCACTTCGCCACGGCGTGATCGCCGATTTTGAGGTGACCGAGCAGATGCTGCGCTACTTCATCCGCAAGGTCCTGGATCGCCGGATGGCCCACCCGCGCCTGATCGTATGTGCACCCTCGGGAGTCACCGAAGTCGAGAAGCGTGCCGTCGAAGAGGCCGCGCTGGCCGCCGGCGCCCGGCAGGTCCAGCTCATCGAGGAGCCGATCGCCGCAGCGATCGGCGCGGGAGTGGCGATCGAGGAGCCGCGGGGGCGGATGGTCGTCGATGTCGGTGGCGGCACCAGCGAGATGGCGGTGATCTCGCTCGGCGGGATCGTGATCTTCCGCTCGGTGCGAATCGGCGGCTACGAGATGGATGAGGCGATCACCCAATACCTGCGTGCTGCACACAGGCTCGCGATCGGGTCCCGGACCGCGGAGGCGATCAAGATCTCCCTCGGTTCCGCCATTCCGCTCGCGGAGGAAGGAAGTGTCGAGGTCCGGGGACGGCACCTGCTCACGGGCCTGCCCACCGGTGTACAGCTCCGCAGCGAAGAGGTGCGGGCGGCGATCGCTCCATCCCTGAGGGAGATCCTGCACGCGATCAGGGACACGCTCGAACGCACACCGCCTGAGCTCGCCAGCGACATCGCGCGCGAGGGCATCCTGCTCGCCGGGGGCGGAACCCTGATCCGCGGTTTCGCGGAGATGGTTGGCACCGAGACGGGCATGCCGGTCGTGAGCGTCGAGTCGCCGCTGACGTGCGTCGCGTACGGCTCTGGCCAGGCGCTTGACCACTTCGACCGGATCAACAAAGCCAGCCGCCACGGCCGTCCCTCCATCACCCCCGACTGGCGCACGGTCAGCTAGTGCTTCCGCGATACGCGCAGATCAGTGGGATGCCGACGATCCCCGCACAGACCCAGTTCGATGCGCCCGCGCCCCCGTTCCAGATCAGTGGATGCCGACGATCCCCGCACAGACCCAGTTCGATGCGCCCGCTCCCCCGTTCCAGATCCGCGCCGCGACGGCATCTTGCTCGGCCTTGCCCACGAGGTAGGCCGCCGGTCCCGGCCCGCCGAACAGCTTCCAGGTGCTGGGGATGATCTGGTAGTACCCGGACGCGCCGGCGCTGTTGGGAGGCAAGTTCTGGCCGCCGGACTCGCATAGGACGATCGCGTACGGAATCGCCCATCCGCCCGATGGAGGCGACAGGCCACCGCCGCCGCCGCCCGAGCCCGCAGCGGAGCCGGTGCCCCCGCCGCCCGAGGCCTGCGCAGCGGAGGCCTGCTGAGCAGCCTGCAGGGCTTGCGCCCGCTGGGCTGCGGCCTGCTGGGCCTGCAGCGAGGAGATTGCCGCCTGTAGTTGCGCTCCCCGTGCCCGGCTGGCCCCCAGCGCCGCCCGCTGGGCGCCTTGCGCCGTGCGCAGGGCCACCTGCCTGGACTGCAGCAATGCGTTCATCCCGGCCAGCGCGCGGACACGCAGGGTGGCCACGTCGCTGATCCGGCGGTCGCTCGCTTGCAGGGCGCTCAGGCGCCGCTGCGCGCTGTCGGCCTGATCCCTGGCCTCACGCGTGACGCGGATGATCGCCTGTTGCTGGGACTGTGCGTCGTGCAGGAAGCTGACCCGCTCCAGCAGATCGTTGAACCCGCTGGCCTCGACGACGACGGCCACGAGGTCGGGCTTGTTCGCCTCATAGCTGCTCACCAACTGGCGGGAAAGGCGCACACGCGCCCGCGCAAGGCGTGACAGGAGCAGGGCGAGGAGCCGGCGCTCGCGCGCCAGCGACACCTGCACCCGCGCCAGCGCCGCGCGGTCGCTTGCGAGCTGGGCACGCATCGTAGTCTCGCGGGACTGCACGAGCGAGATTTGGTTTTGCAGCGACGCGATCAGGCGTGAGAGCTGCTGGATGCCGGCCGACAGGCTCTGCTGGCGGGCCTGCTGCTGGCCAAGCTGAGAGTGGAGCTGGTCGATGCTGGGCGCAGCCCTCGAGGGTGCAGCCGCCAGCGCAGAGATGAGGAAGATCGCACTCGCAGCCGCTCCGGCAGCCGCGAGCACGAAGAAGACAGTACGCGCGCGGCAAAGAAAGGAGACAGCGCGGGTGCGGCGAAGAACGCTCATGGTCGGAGGGAGCCTCTAGTCCCTCATTTCTTGACGATGAGCAGGGAGCTCGGCGGAGCCGAACCTATCAAGACGGGTGCTCCGAGCACCCGTCTAGTCCATTGTGGCCGTATTCTTGCAAGGAGCAGACGCACACACATGAACCACATTCCTGCCCGTTTTGCATGACTGAGGCAATCTGGGTCCAGCGTGAACTGACCCTCGAAGCGCGGCCGCGGGGCTTTCATCTCGTGACGCGTGAGCTGCTCGGCGCGCTGCCCGAGCTCGCCGGCCTCCGGGTGGGGCTATTGCACCTCCTGATCCACCACACGTCGGCTTCGCTGGCGCTCAACGAGAACGCGTCGCCGGCCGTACGCCGTGACTTCGAGACCTGGTTCAACGAGGCAGTGCCCGAGCGGGCTCCCGAGCGGATCCGGTGGACGCATACGCTCGAGGGGCCCGACGACATGCCCGCGCACGTCAAGGCAGCACTACTCGGCCCCTCGCTCACGCTTCCAATCGCCGACGGGCGGCTCGCGCTGGGCACTTGGCAGGGAATCTACCTTTGCGAGCACCGCGACAGCGGTGGCGCGAGGTCGGTGGTTGCGACCGCCTGGGGGAATCCGAGCTAACGGGCAGCGCGCTGAAAAAGGGGTAGTCGTTCAGCACGCGAGCAAAGACGATGTTCGACACGAGCCCGAGCACGTTGGTGGCGATCATCGTGCCGGCGAGGCCCGCGGCCTTCGCGGTGCCGGATTCGCGCAGGCCGGCAATCGACGGTGGCAAGGTGCCGCGCACATCGCGTATCCGCCGCCGCAGGGCGCCAATGGGGCCAGTGGCCGGTTCGCTCGCGGGAACGCGCATTGCGTCGATGACGGTATCGAACGGCGGCGGGTCCTATCGAACGGCGCCTGGCGATGAGTGTGTCAGCGGGACGATAAGTGTGTGTCAGCGGGATCGCGTGGGTAGCGGGGATGAGAGCACACACCCCCAGGGCCGTACACGGGCTTGCCCTCTCAACTTCGCAGAGCGGGGATGAGAGCACACACCCCGTCAACGCTTGGGGGGCTTGTCCTCGCAGCCCCGGTTTCCTCTTCATTGCCGCGCCCGCTGCCGTAGGACGCCAGGCGCAGCGAGAAGCGCTGCAAGAGGCCCCGGTTTTCCGGTTTGCGAAAAGGGTCCAAGCTGGAGCAAATTCCGGCAGGCCACGGTCCAGACTGCCCGCGCCCCCCCGCTCCCCCCGCTTCCGCTGCTCCCAGGCCCTCAGCGCCCCCGCCGCGCCCCCCGCCAGCGCGCCGGTGCGTTCATCGCCTGCTCGTAGACCTCCCAGGTCGCGGCTGCCGCCTCGCTCCAGCTCCAGGCCGGCGGCTTTGGTGCCGGCCGGCTGGCGGACTCCGCCGCGGCGACGAGTGCGTCGAGGTCGTCGGCGGAGATCAGCTCGGCGCGCCCGTCGAGCACCTCGCGGAGCACCGGGATGTCACAGGCAGCCACCGGCGTGCCGCACGCCAGCGCCTCGATCGGCGGCAGTCCGAAGCCCTCGTCGTCGCTGGGGAAGACGAACGCGTGCGCCCCGGTGTAGATCGCCGCCAGCTCGTCGTCCGTGACCAGTCCGGTGAGCGTGACATCGGGCAGCTCGTGCGCCCAGCGCCCCGTCGACCCGACGAGCACGAGCGGCATCGTGCGCCGCGCGCGCGCAAGCGCGGCCACGCGCTTGCGGGGGTCCGGGGTGCGCAAGCCGCCCACCCACAACAGGTAGTGCTCGGGGAGATCGAAGCGCTCGCGCACGATCTGGATCTCCTCTTCGGAGCGCGGGCCCAGCCCCGGTGCAGCGGCATACCCGATCACGACGATTCGATCGGCGGGAAGGGCGAGCTCGTCGATTGCGTCCTGCGCGACGGCATGGGTCGGCACGATCACCCGGACGGCACGCTGAACGGCCAGATAGCGGAGCTTGAAGCGCAGGCCAGAGCGCAGGTACTCGCCCCGGCGCTTGAGGGGAACCAGGTCGTGGAGGGTCACGACCATCGGAACCGGACTGCGCAGCATCGCTCCCTCCAGCCAGGGTGAGTGAAACACATCGCAACGCCGGGGATCGTGGCTCTCTACGATCTCGCCCTCGTCGAGCTCACGCAGCGCTTCCAACAGGCAGCGCGAGTATCGGCCGACACCGCGCGGATCGCTCCCGGGCCGACTGTCGAAGGCGACCCTCACGATGCTCTCAGCCGCTTCACGATGCTCTCAGCCGCTTCACGATGCTCTCAGCCGCTTCACGATGCGATCAACCGCTCTACGGTGTCAACGTAGTCCTGCGCCGAGAAGCGCTGTGCACCCCGCCGCGCCGCCGCGCCCATCTCGTGCTTGCGAGCGAGGACCTCCAGCACCGCCTCAGCCAGGCGCTCGGGGTCGCCCGGCGCCACCAGGCGACCGCTGACCCCGTCCTGCACGACCTCCGAAAGGCCGTCGACGTCTGTCGCGACGACGGGCGTCCCGACGGCCATCGCCTCAGCGAGGACCGTTCCGAACGGCTCCTGGTAGGAGGGCAGCACCAGCACGTCGATGTGACGCATCAGGCCGCAGGCGTCCGCCGTCCAGGGGTGATGCTCGATCTCCGCAGAACCGGTCACAGCGCGGGCGTAACCGGGGTCGCTGGCGTGACGGTCGTCGCCGATCACCACCACGCGAGCCCCGGGAGCCCCCCGGCGGATCGCGGGCACGGCCCGCACCAGGTCGAGCGCTCCCTTGCGGGGCTCGATGCGGCCGATGAACCCGATCACCGCTTCGCCGTCGCTGCGCCAGGGGGCGCTCACCGCTGGAGGATCGGGATCGACCGGCCCGTACACGACATGAGGGTGCAACCCCGATCCGGTCAAGGGGTTTGCGACCGCTTGGGAGTCGGCGAGCACGATGTCCGCCCAGCGCCAGAAGCGGGGAACGCGGTGCACCACATCGTGGACATGCAGGACGCTTCGTGTTCCACGCAAAATGCCTTTCAGGGTGCGCAGCGCGGGCAGGATGCGGCCGCAGACCGACCCGTTGAGGTACACGACATCCGTCCGGCTCATCAGCACTCCCGCCGTCGGCCACGATCCGATCGCGCGGGCACCGGCACCGCGCCCGAGGCCGCCGAGCGGCAGCGCTCGCCAGCCGTAGCCCGCTCCGATCGCCGTCTCGCGCAAGTCGCCGTAACCCGGCGTCGTGACCGTGAGCGCCCAACCCCGGGACTTCAGCCCGGCGAGCAGACGAAGCAGATGGACCTCGGCTCCGCCCGGCTGATCGACCGGGGTGATTGCGAGCAGCCGGCGATTCGTCGGTCCGCGAGCCACCGAGCCACTGTAGACGCGCCGGCGCATGAACGTCGTCGCGTGAGCGTCGGGCAGCCAGAGCTTTGACCCGCGCTACCGTCGCGCCGTGGAGGACTACTACGAGGATCTATGGGAGCGGTTACCCGAACGGCTGGCGCCTGCGGACTTCGAGCGCCGGCGGCAGTACTTGCTGGAGGAGGTGCGCCCTGGCGAGCGCGTGCTCGACCTCGGTTGCGGCACCGGTGAACTGACCGCGGCGCTTGCGCTGGCGGGGGCGCAGCCGATCGGGGTCGAGGTGGCGCGGGCGGCGCTGCGGCGCGCCCGCGCCGGGCATCCCGGGCTCGACTTCCGCCTTGCACCGATCGGGGGTGCCCTCCCGCTCGCAGACGGCTCGCTTGATCTGGTGTGGTCAAGCGAGGTAATCGAGCACGTCGCCGATACCGCTGCCTGGCTCTCTGAAATTTGGCGTGTGCTCGTCCCGCGGGGCCGGGTGCTGCTGACCACGCCGGCGCACGGCAGGGTCCCGGTCGCGGTGTGGGGCCTGGAGCGCTATACGCAGCCGCTCGGAGATCATCTGCACCTCTACACACGGCGTTCGCTCCGCACGGTGCTTCAGGTGTTGGGGTTTGAGGAGGTTTGCGTGCGAGGGGTAGGCGGAGCCCCACTGTGCAGGCGCATCCTGCTCGCCCGCGCGGTGCGCCCAGATCCGTACGCTCGGCCTCGATGAGCGTCCTGCCCACCGGCGTGAGATCGTACGCTCGGCCTCGATGAGCGTCCTTGCTGCCGGCGCGAGATCCGTACGCTCGAATAGATGCGCGTCCTACTCGATACGACGTTCGCCGCGCGGGCCCCATACTCGGGCACTGCGGTTTACTTGGAGCGCCTGCAGGCAGCGTGCTCGCAGCTCGACGGGCTGGAGATCGTCCCGGCGTGCAACAAGCGCCGGGGTGCGCCCGCGGGAGGAGGCTTGGGCAGCGTACGCAACCTGCTCGCCGATCGATGGTGGACCGGTGTCGAGCTGCCGCGCCTAGCGCGCGAGCTGCACGCGGACGTGATCCACCACCCGCTGCCGGCAAAGGGTGCAAAGGGTAAAGGCCCCGCGGTACCGCAGGTGGTGACCGTGCACGATTTGGCCTTCGAGCGGTTGCCTCAATGCTTCAGCGCAGCGTTCCGGATCTACGCCCACCGCAACCATCGCGCCGCCGCCGCGGCGGCGAGCGCTGTCATCTGCGTGAGCGAGACGACTGCCGCAGACGTAAGGGCTCTGTGGGGTGTTGCTGACGGGCGGATCGTCGTGGCGCTCCACGGCGCCGGACAGGAGCCTGGGCGGATACTGGGCACCATGCCCCGGCCCGCGCCGGAGCACTTTCTCTACGTGGGCGACGACGAGCCGCGCAAGAGCCTCCCGACGCTGCTCGCCGCCTACCGGAGCTACCGCGAGAGCGCGGTGGATCCATGGGATCTGGTCCTCGCCGGGTCATGCGCTGCCAGCGGTCAGGGGGTTCGCATCGAACGCCAGCCGGGGGCCGAGCGCCTGGCCAGGCTCTACGCCGGTGCGATCGCGCTCGTCCATCCGTCGTTATACGAAGGTTTCGGCCTTCCCGCGCTGGAGGCGATGAGCGCCGGCACGCCCGTGATCGCGGCGCGCTCACCCGGACTGAGCGAGGTGTGCGGGGCCGCCGCGTGCTACGCCGATCCCGGCGACTCCGGGTCACTCGCGGCAAGGATGAGGCAGGTCGTAACGTCCGAGCCCCTGCGGAGGCAGCTGACGCAGCGTGGACTGGCACGCGCGTCGCAGTTCTCCTGGGCCTCCTGCGCACGCGCGCACCTGGAGACCTACTCTCTGGCGCTGGGCAGATGAAGATCGCGATTCTTGGTACCCGTGGGATCCCCGCTTCCTATAGCGGCTTCGAGACCGCGGTCGAGCAGCTCGCATCGCGGTTGACCGCGCGCGGGCACGAGGTGGTCGTCTACTGCCGGCCGCACGTCGTGGACCGCAGGCTCACCGAGTACAAGGGGGCACAGCTCGTCCATCTGCGTACCGTCCAGAACAAGTACCTCGATACCTTCGTGCACACGCTCCTCTCCGCGCTACACGCGGGGCGTGTTACCAAGCCTGATGTGGCGCTCTTCTTCATCGCGGGTAACTCTCCCCTGTGCCTCATAACCCGCTGGGCGTCGATTCCCGCAGTCATCAACATCGACGGCCTAGACTCCGACCGGGGCAAGTGGCCCGCGCTGGCCAAGGCCTACCTGCGCTTCGCGGAGAGCACGGCACCCCGATGGGCCGATCAGGCCATAACCGACAGCCATACCGTCGCCGAGACCTTCGAGCGCCGCTACGGGCAGCGGATCGGGGTCGTGCCGTATGGGGTCAAGGACCCCGGGCACGACGGGACCGACACATTGGCAGCGTTGGGCCTGGAGCCCCGCCGCTACATTCTCTTCGTCGGTCGCCTGGAGCCCGAGAACAACCCGCACCTGCTCGTGCAAGCGTTCGCGCGGATCGACCGGCAGCGGGCGCATGGGATGAAGCTCGTGATCGTCGGCGGTGCTCCTTACGCAGGCGACTACATCCGCCAGGTGTGGCGATCGGCCGACCCCCGCGTCGTCTTCCCCGGCTACGTCTTCGGGCGTGGCTATTGGGAGCTCCAGCGCCACGCCTACCTGTTCTGCGCCCCGACCGAGGTCGGGGGCACCCACCCCGTGATCCTGGAGGCGATGGCAGCCGGAAACTGCGTGCTGGTCAACGACCACCGCCCCAACGCGGAGACCGTCGGCGACGCGGGAATCTACTTCTCCGGAGCCGCCGGCGTCGATGATCTGGTCCTGACGTTGCAGCGGCTGCTTGATGAGCCCCAGGTCGTAGCCGAGTATCGCCTGCGCGCGCTGGAGCGCGCGCGCCACTATTCCTGGGAGCAGGTGACAGACCAGTACGAGCAGCTCTTGTCCGAGCTGCTAATTGCGCGCGGGCCGGGGTCGCTGCCTGCGTCCATGCTCGACCGCGAGCCGGTGGCGGGCTGAGGCCGATCGGCGTCTTGCGCCACAGGCCGGTGGCGGACGAGGTCGCCCGGTCAGCCCACGCTCACACTCACACTGCGGCTGACGAGCACGTGGCCGCTGGGCGAGCGCCAGGCGATCTGAATCGTGCCAGGGCCGGGGAGGCGCACCTTGGCTGTCAGGTAGCCGCTGGGATTGCGGGTGATGACTGTGGCGATCGTGCGGAATGCTCCGCGGCTGCCTCGACTCCCTCGGCTGCCTCGACTTCCGCTGCTCCCGCGCCACTGTATCTGTGCACGCTGAGCAACAGCGTGGGAGGCTGCGCGTAGCTGACCCCAGATGAACACCCGGCTACCTCGGCGGACCCGCGTTGAGGGAATCCAGATCGGCATCTCATAGGCTGCGTATGCGGGCTTGCGCTTGCCGCGCAAGGTCAGCAGCCCTGTCTGGAAGGTGTCCCAGTAACGGCGATCGGAGCGCTTGTACATGTGGTTGGGCGCCGAGTCATAGAGCAGGAACTGAGCGACCGAGCGCACACGCGGATCGCGCCAGGCGATGTAGTCTGCCTGGTTGATGTAGGCGGCCTGCTGGGCGGGGGTGACTACCTCGTAGGGGTTGGGCGGATTGGTCCCGTATCCGTACTCGGTCAGATAGAGCGGGAGCCGGCGGTGAACGTTGTACGTGCGCAATGCACTGTCCAGACCGCCCTCCAAGCGACCCAGATTGGCAATCGGGACGAAGTTGGGGTCCCGCGAGTTGTACCCGGGCGGGTAGTGGAAGTAGTAGGGATGGTGGCCAAAGCCGGTGGCGTCGAAGAGCGCGGGATTGGCGCGCACAAAGGCGCGGCGGGGGCCGTGGGTCGGGCAGTCGAGCGCTGCCGCTGCCATTCCACCGAGCGGACGGTAGCGAGCGTCCAGGCAGTAGAGGGCACGCAGGAACGGCATCGGCGTGATCGCCGTATAGAACCCGGGCGTGGTGTATCCCTCCGGAGCGAGCTCCCCGATCAGGATGGTGTCTCTGCGGTGGCCGGTGAAATACAGGCCTGCGAACGCATCCTCCACGTACTGGCGGTAGAGCCTGGGGGAGTTCGGGACCTCCTTGCCATGAAAGCGGCGCGACTGCGGAGCGAGCCACCCCGGCTGGTTGGGCTCGTTCCAGATCGACCACACGTTCACCCGCGGGAGTGAGTCGTAGGTCCCGCTGTAACGCGTACCCAGGGCCTCGGTGAAGTGGTAGAAGTCGACCCCGTTCGGAATCCAGTGAGATGCGGCGCGGGCGGTCGGACTATTGGGTGCCATCGCCCACAGGGGACCGGGATCGGTGATGTTGAGCTCGACTCCGATGTGGTGCCTGGCGGCGAGAGCTACGAGGCGGTCGTACGGGAACCACGCTCCGGACGCGTAGGCGGCTGGGTTGGCGGCGTTGAAGTTCCTCGGTCGCGTGCGCGATCTCGAATGGGGCGCGATATTGGACCAGATGACGCTGACGCGCACGCGCTGCACCCCAAGCGACCTAAGCGTCTGAAGGGTGTGGTTGACGGTAGTCGTGGAGCTGTAGAGCAAGTACTGGTCATCTTGGAAGAGCGACTCTTGGGTGCGATTCGCTTGCGCGGCGACGGGCGCGAGCGCGAATAGGCAGAGCCCCGCGATCGTGCTCGAGAGACATAGCCGAACACGCGTCATCGGGCAGCCAGCTCCTTGCTGGCCTGCGCGATCTCCGCTGGCACCGTGGTGGAGCTCAAATCCAGGCGCCCAGCCACCTGAAGCTCGGTCAGGGCGCGCTTGGGCGCGTGCTGGCGCAGGTCGAACTCACCCAGGTTCTCCCACGTCTGCGAATTCTCCGGCTGGACCGACGTAGCGCGCGCGAGCTCGCCGCGCGCGGCGCGGAGATTTCCGACCGCTTCGTAGAATTCTGAGAGCTCTGAAAGCGGTTGCACCGAGATCGGATCCCGAGCGGCGGCCGTGCGCGCATCGCGGAACGCTGTGCCGGTGCTCCGATCGCTGAACGCCGTGATCGCATCCGCGTCGGCGCTCGCGGATCGGAGCGGTTGCCAGATCGTCCACACCCCCAGGATCGTAACGGCAAAGAGCGCCACGAGCGCAGCGTACGTGCCGGGAGCGTGCGTGGGGCCCCGCGCCCGCCCTCGGGCGGACGGGAGCGCGAGCAGGCCGCGCACGGCGAGGGAACCCCGCCCGGCGATGGCACTGCGACCGGCGAGCCATCCTGCGCAGACGAGCGCCGGAAGGATCGCGCCCGGTATGAACCAGGTCCAGTCGATCGCGCAGTCGAGTCCGAAGACGATGACCACCACGACCAGGGTGAGCAGGCCGGCGCGCTCGGCGGAGTGACGGTCGGGCGCGGCGGCGCGTTCGTCGGCCTGGCCCTCGGCCACAGGCGCGGGCTCAGACGTGTCCCCGATCGCGCGCGCTGCGGCGAGCCCCCAGGCCGCCAGCAGCGCGAAGCTCAGGGCGACCCCGATCAAGCCGAAGTCCGCGAAGGTCTCGATCACGTAGCTATGGGCCTGCGGAACGCCCGTTGGATCGGCGGTGTAGCGACTGCGCGCGGTGGCGTAACCGCCCGCGCCGGCCCCGGCCGCCAGCCTGTGCTCGCCCACCTTCAGTCCCTCGCTCCAGTAGCGCGGGCGTGTGTTGCCCAGCTCGGCCAAGCGGCCGGGGACATCGGCGGCGCCGCTGTGGGTGTTTGTCAGCGCGCTCCACTCGTGGGAGACCTCGCCCGTCAGCCCCCGCGAGGAGCCCGCCAGCGCGCCCAGGCCGCCGAGCGGAATCAGAGCCAGGAGCATCACGAGGACGATCCCCGCACGCCGGCGTAGCTTCGCGGGCACCATGACGCGGTCCATCCCGCGCGCGGCGAGGAATCCGGCGACGCTCAGCAGCCCCAGGACCAGGATCAGGACTAAGCCGAAAGCGTGGCCCGCGCTCGTCCGTGACAGCAGCGAGGCGTTGTCGTGCGTGAACGGATGGCGCCCGAGCGCCCACCACGAGGCCGCCGCTCCGCCAGCAGCGCCGAGCGCGAGAATGAGCGCCGCTCGCAAGCGCAGCGCCACCAGCGAGAACCAAACGGCGATGCCGACTATCGCAACGACCAGCGCGCTGCGCGAATAAGACAGCACGAGCACCGTCACCATCAAGCCCGCGGCCGGGACGGCGAGCGCCGCGAGGGTGCGGCCTGCCCCCCGTCGTGCGCCTGCCCACAAGCACGCGGGCAGCCCGAGCGCGGCGATCAGCCCCGTGGCGTTCCAGTAGTCGAATGGCGCACTCACCCTCCCGGCCGTGTCACCTGGGTCGAGCGTCGCCGGAAACACCTTCACGAGCAGCGCGTAGCCGCAGATCGCGGTGGCCAGGACCGCGACGGCACCGACGGTTACCGGCCAGCGCTCGCGGGCAAGCCGGGCCAGGGCAAACGCACCGGCAAACGCAGCCAGGTAGGAGAGAGTGCGATTCGCCTCGACCCACGAATTATCAGGCTGCACCGACCACGAGATAGAGGCGAACGTCAGCCCGACCAAAGCCAGGAACAGCGCCAGCGCCACGGTGCCCGGGACGACGCTCCCGGGGGGCCCTAGCAGCACGGCGGCCGCGACGAGCGCGGCTCCGATCACCGTCAGCGCCATCTCCGTCCAGGTATTCGGGCCCAGCTCGACGCCCCCCTTTGAGACAATCGCCACCACGAACATGCCGGCGCCGAGCACGATGCCCAGGACGACGTTCGAATCGACGAGCGTCCGCTTCGCGCCGGTGAGCGCCCGCTTTGCGTCCAAGTCCGTCCCGTCCGCGTCGCGGAGCGTTCGTTTCGTCTCGATGGACGCTCGCCTCATCGCAGCCGGGCCCTGAACGATCGGTGGCTGACAAGCGTCCGCTCCGCGTCGGAAGCCTTCGTGTACGGGCGCCCCGAAAGGAATTGCCTGGCCTCCTCAATCGCCGCCTGCCGGTCGTAGGCAGCCGCGACCAGGCGCAGGCCGTGACGCACGGGTGTAGCGTCGATTACGCCGAGCTTCCAGCCGTGCGCAAGCGCGATCGCCGACCAGTGCGCGTCAAGTCCCCAGCCGGCGCGCAGCGCCGGGAAGGGTACGAGCTTCTCGAACGTCGCCGCGTGCAGCGCGAACACAGGACCGATCTCGACGAAGCTCGTCTCGCGGGCCACGCTCGTTGCACGACGGCGGGTGACCTGCCAGGCGGCGTGCGAGCGCGCGCGGTGCGCGGGCTGCGCAAGGCGCAGCCCAAAGCCCTCCGCGAGGAAGATGAACGCATCGAGGAAGCCGGCGGGGAGCACTACATCGTCGTCTACCACCACGAGCCAGTCCTGGCCCTGTGGCGGATGCTCGGCGAGCAGCGCGTTCAGGTTCTCGAATTTCCCCCGGTCACCCACGCTCGTGCTTGCGAAGCAGACCTCGTGATGGGAGCCCAGCAGCTCGGCGCGCGCGCCGGCCAGCAGGTTGGGCGCGCCCGTCCGCTCAACGCCGAGGGCGAGCACCCGGCGGCGCGGCGATCTTCTGGCCGCCCGCGCAAGGCCCCACCGGTCGCCTCGCGCGAGCGCCGCCGTGTCGTGGAGCAGATCGACGCCGATCGCGCGGCTGGTGGCGCGGATGCCCGTCACCTGGCCGCTGTCACCCGATAGGAAGTCGTCGCTCACGGGCGCCGCTGCACGTCGATCAGGGCGCTCGCGCCACCGGGAGCCGGACCTCGGGCACCCAGTGACTCGCGCAGCCGGCCGGCGGCGTGGGCGCCGAGAACTGCCCCATTGCCACATCGTCGCCTGACCACGTGCCAGACGCAGCCCGCGAGCGTGCGAACCTCATCGAGGATCGCTGGCGCATCGCCCTTGCGGACGTCGTTGCGCCGAGCCCCCCGGCCCTGTCCGTATGCCGCATGCGCGAGCACCCTGAGCCTCGCGTCGGCGGCGTTGCGCCGGTGAGCGAGCCCGGCACCGGCCAGGTAGCGGATGCGGCCACCGCGCGCTGTGTAACGGCGCTGCCACTCCTCTTCGTCACCGCGCCCGGAGATCGTCTCGTCGAAGCCCCCGATTCGCTCGAACGCCCGTGCCGCGATCGCCATATTCGCCCCCCACACGAACGTTACATCGCGATCCGCTGCGCCCAGCTCGAGCGTGGTGATCGGCGCCGGCTCGCGCCCGCAGGCCCTCGGCGCCGCGCCTTCCAGCCGCGCGTGAATTGGGCCACCGAATACTTCGCGACCGGGTGTCGAGCGCACGCCCGACAAGATCGCGTCCAGCCACCCGGGCGGGGCGTCCACGTCGTCGTCGACGAAGACGATCAGATCGCTGCTGGTGGCCGCGACCGCGGCGTTGCGCGCTGCGTTGAGGCCGGTAGCGCTGCGCAGTGAGAGCAGCCTTGCGCCATGGCGGTGTGCGATCTCGGCGGTTTCGGCGTCGGCTCCGTCGCTGAGCACGAGGACCTCGGCGCCGGCGTGGGCCGCTTGCGGGCGCACTGATGCGAGCGTCACCCGGAGATAATCGGGACGAGCACGCGTGGGAATCACGACGGTGACGGTCGGGCTGCCTTGCATGGTGGGCATTCTCACGCTGCGCGCCCGCAGGCGCGCACCCGCGATTTGTCTCAGGGGCCCGGACGGCGCCGGTGGGTCACGAGCTGTCGTGTGAACTCGCGCAGGAACCGCGGGTTGTAGCGGACGTAACGCCGCCACAGCCGCCGCGGCTCGTGGGCCAGGCGGTAGGCCCACTCCAGACCAGCTTCCTGGATCCAGCTCGGTGCCTGGGGGACGAGGCCGGCGTGGAAGTCGAATGCCGCGCCGACGCCGACGAGCAGCGGCGCCTCGAGCTGCGGGCGCAGGCGCGCCATCCACTTCTCCTGCTTGGGCACCCCGATCCCGACCCAGACGACATCGGCACGTGAGTGGTTGATTTCCTTGACCACCGCGTCGTCCTCCTCGTCGCTCAGTGGCCGGTGCGGGGGCGAATAGCCACCGACGATCTTGACTCCGGGGTAGCGCCGGCGGAGGTTGAGCGCGAGCTGGACGAGCGCACCCTGGTTGCGCCCGCCGTAGAGGTAGAAGCGCAGGCCGTGTATGGCCGAGTGCTCGCACGCGCGAGACATCAGCTCGGGGCCGTACACCCGCGCGCCGAGCGAATGACCGAGCGCGTTGATCGCCCAGACGAGCGGCTGCCCATCAGGAAGGTTGATCGAGGACGCCAGGAGCGCCGCGCGAAGCTCAGGGTCCTCGCCCGAGGCCATCACCGTGTGGACGTTGCAAACGCACACGTAACCGCGCGATCCATCCTCGATCAGCGCGTCCATCCACTTCAGGGTGCTCCCATAGTCGATCAACGCGAGCGGGATGCCGAGGATGCCGATCGTCCGCAGGTCCGCGATCGGCGCCCGCGACGGTTGGATGGAGGGCTGGGGATCGATCGGCATGAGCTCGCTTGGCAGGGAATCTCGGCGCGTGAACTTGCTCAAGCCACGCGCGAGGCCCTTGCAACGTTACGGGTAACAACGGAGCTTGGGTCCTCAGGTTGCGCGTTTGGCCCCAAATTCCCAGCTCGCGATAGCTCGCGATCGTTCTTCGCGCGCGTCGCCACGTCGTGCCCGGCGCTCGCGCAGTCGCCACGTCGTGCCCGGCGCCGCGCAGTCGCGCAACTCGAGGCCGAACGCGCTGCGCTTGACAGCTCGATGCTGGTCGCTAGGGTGCGGATCGATGCGGGCTTGTGCGCCGGTGCTGCTCGGTGAAGCGGCCGTGATGCTCGGCGCCGCGGCGGCCATGCTCGGCGACCGCTCCGGCGCGCGCGCGCCGGCCGCCGCTGTGGCCGCCACATGAGCACGGCGCCGCGCCCGGTGAGCGAGCTCGTTACTGTCGCGCTTCCGGTCCTCGACGGCGCCGGCGTGCTCGAAGCAACGCTCGCCGCGGTGCGCTCGCAGCGACTGGCTCCCGGGGTCTCGATCGAGCTGCTCGTGTGCGACTCCGGCTCGCGGGACCGATCGGCCGCGATCGCGCGCCGCTTCGATGCGCAGGTGATCGAGATCGCGCGTGAGAGCTTCTCCCACGGCGGGACGCGCAACCTGTTGATGGAGCGCTCGCACGGCGCCCACGTCGCGTTCCTGACCCAGGACTCGGTCCCGCACGACGAGCACTGGCTTGCGCAGATGCTCGGGGGATTCTCGCTCGCAGGGGATGTCTCGCTCGTCTTCGGCCCCTACCTGCCGCGCCCCGGTGCGAGCCCGATGGTCGCTCGCGAGATCATGGAGTGGTTTTGCTCCTTCTCACCCGAGCAAGTGCCGCGGATCGATCGCCTGGCGCCCGCCGAGCGCGGACTGCCGGCCAGGGCGCTGCTTGGCGCGCGAGGCTTCTTCACCGATGCAAACGGCGCCGTCGCCCGTGCGGCGTGGGAGTCGGTCCCGTTCCGCCCAGTCTCCTACGCCGAGGACCACGTGCTCGCCCACGACATGCTCCGCGCGGGGTACGCCAAGGCCTACCTCCCGGACGCCGGCGTCGTGCACTCACACGATTACTCGGGCTGGAGCTGGATGGCGCGAAGCTTCGACGAAGCGCGCGCGCTGCACGAGGTGTACGGGCTCTGTGAGCCGCTGCAGGTGCGCCGGCTAGGGCTCAGCATCTGGGGGCGGGTGGGGGCCGACTGGCGCTGGACGCGCGCCCAGCGAGGACTCGCTGCGGATCGGCTGCGGATCGGTGAGCTCTCGCTGCTGGCACGATCCACGCGACATCACGCGCTGCGGACCCTCGGAAGCTCGCTCGGCGCACGCGCAGGCCGGATGCCGGCACCGCTCGTGCGCCTGCTCTCCCGAGAGGGACGCGGATAGGGCTCTGGCAGGGCTCGGCCAGCCAAGGGCTTTCACCTCGGCTGATCAAGCGCCAGCACGATCTTGCCCTCGCGCGCCAGCACCGTGAAATCCCGACGACCGAGGGTCATGACAGGCGCAGTGGCAGTTGGCTCCTAGACGGAAGTTTTTGCTGTGGGGGCGCTGATTCGCCTGGGTCGGCCGGGGTTTTGGCCGTTTTCGGGGCGGGTGGTTCTGTCTACTTGCTGGGGTTGATGCCGATCAGTTCGAGCGCTTTGGCTT
>JAABUZ0100001086.1_pt1 | contig 55388 bp, 50 predicted proteins | sample 5562091 | NCBI WGS metagenome assembly JAABUZ01 (sample SAMN12813069, study PRJNA571459) | rock metagenome | isolation source: Antarctica rocks | place: Antarctica: Victoria Land, Linnaeus Terrace sud | collected 2015-12-21 | reverse complement strand
TGGGAGGAGGAGTACAACACGAGTCGGCCGCACAGTGCTTTGGGGAATCAGCCCCCGGCGGTGTATGCTCACACCGCGTGGTCGGGAGTCTCTCAGAATCCGTGGTCACACTTCGGGTAGCAGGTCATTTGCAATGAGTCACCCCTTCCCTGCTCGGCGGGCGGAGGGACAAGGGGGTGGGGGATTATCCGTCTCCCGGAGCGCCGACGGCTTTTTGTGGTGCTGGTGCGAGGCTGGGCGGTGGTGTGTCCGTGTCAGGCAGATGGATGGATTTCCATGCCCAGACAATAAGAACGCCATACAAGACAGCGTCTATGCCAAAGATCGTCCGCAAATTCTGTGTTGCGTCCGTTACCGCACCCGCGACAAAGGGCGCAGCGGCGTTACCGATCATTGCCAGCCCGCCAAGCGTGCCGAAGGCGGTTAATTTCCATTGTTCGGGAAGCGCGCGTGCCGCGATCGCGTAGGCTAACGTCGTATTACCACCGATGAAGATGTCCAGCATCGGGCGCAAGAACAATAGTTGCCACCACTCCCGCGCGAGGGTAATCGGGATAAGGACGAGGCAGCCACCTGTCAGGGTAATCAGCAGCAGGTTGCGGGGATTCCGGCCCCGACTGAGACGCCCCATCGTCGTCGCCGCGATTGCCGCCGCGACCGAGCCGATGGTAATCACCGCGCCAGAGATAGTCCCAAGCAGGCGTACGGGGGCGTGGAGAAACTGCACATAGAGGGGAATGAGGGGGCCAAACGTTCGTTCGATGAAACTGATCGAGACGAGCGTGACCATGATGGCGAGAAAGCCGGGCAGGTGGGCGAGGACGGAGAGCGAGGCACGCTCCTTACGCTTCGGCGAGGCGGCGCGGTCGTGCGCCGCGTCAAAGAGCACAAAGAAGACAACCGAGGCGACGACGCTGAGACCACCGGAGACGAAAAATGTCTCGCGCAGTCCAATCGTGTCGGCGAGCGTGCCGCCGAAGATCGGGCCAAGCGCGGCGGCGATGAACTGCGTGGATTGCAATGTACCGATTGCCTGCGAGATACGCTCTTTTGGTACCGTGATCGAGAGGACGGCGAGGGCGAAGGAACTGAAGCCGGAGAAGACGCCGAGCAGGATGCGCAGCGCGAGCAATTGCCAGATATTCGTCACCATCCCCATCAGCGTAATGAGGACGACATAGGCGATCAAAGAGCGAAGGACCATCGGCTTGTTACCGGTTCGTTCAGCGATTCGTACCCAGAAGGGGGTAAGAAGTCCACCGAGCAACGGGCTGACGCCGACAAGTAGCCCCGACCAGAGCGCGGCGCGGTTCGGATCATGGATGCCGAGCCGTTGTACATATTGGGGCAGAAAGGGCATCACGAATGTGAAACTGAGGAAGGAGATTAGCACCGACGCGTAAATCGCCCATTGATTTCGCTGCCACGGCTCCCAGGAATTCGGGTTCCAGCGCGAGTAGCGGGGCGGCTGAGTCTCGGTGGTCGCGGACACGATAGCAGGCTCCCTGCTCAGGTCAGTTGGTCACTCTTCCTATCCTAACACAGAAAGATGCACCTGCGTCTGAGAACTCGCCTATGCGAATATGGATCGCGCGCTCGTCTGAAAGCCAGCCACGACGTCGCTTGCGACCGTATCATCCTCGGTTGCCTCTCCCTTCAGCACGAATCCATCGTCGTCGCGCCCGTAGATGCTCACGATCTGGCGGAGCGGGTTAATGATCCAATATTCCGCTACGCCGTAGCGGGCATACACTGCCATCTTTCGCTCGCGATCGACGGATTCCGTGCCCGGCGATAGGATTTCGATGCACAGATCAGGCGGGCCTTGGATATTCAGTTCGGTGATGACCTCCATGTTTTCCCGCCGGATAAAGAGGATGTCCGGCTGGACGACCGTTGTCGGCGCGAGGAGCACATCGGTCGGTGCGACGTAGACCTTACCGAGGTTGTGGGCCTTGACGTAGGTATAAAGAAGCGCCCCGAGTTGAAGAATGATGTCTTGATGCGTCGTTCGTGGCGCGGGAGACACGAAAAGTTCTCCTTCGATCACCTGATACCGCTTCCCGTCATCGGGCAGCAGGCAGTAGTCGTCGTAGGTCATCGGTTGTGTTTCAGTCCGTCGCAGTGCCATCATCGCACTCCAAGCATTGTTGCTACTCTGAAGGCAGTATAGCGCGCATCACGCGAAGGCGGTTTCCCATACGGTGATGAGGTCTTGGAGGGGAACTTTCATGATGCCGCGCAGGGCGAACTGGCGCATCTCCGTCGTTGTGCCGAGGATATGAACCGGGACAACAAGCGCCGCCGCACATTCCTCGATCTGCCTAACGGCCTCCGGCGCGACCGCAAGGATGACGCGCGACGCCGCTTCACCGAACAGGAGCGCGTCGAGGCGACCACCGACCGCTGTGGAGAGGGCATCCGGCAGAGCGACCTCGCAGCCGACCCGTCCGGCGATGCACCCTTCGGCGAGTGCGACAGCGAGACCACCGTCAGCGAGATCGTGCGCGGCACGGACATGTCCCTGCCGGATTACCCGGCGCACGCACTCCTGGACTGCTGCTTCGACGATGAGATCGAGCGCGGGCGGCGCGCCAGCCTCGATGTCGCGGATGGTTGCGAGATAGAGCGATGCGCCGAGCGTCGCCATCGTGGGGCCGACAAGGAGGAGCGTGGCGTCGGGCGGAAAGGCCATGCCGACGCGCCGGTCAATGTCGTCGAGCACGCCCGCCATGCCGACGATCGGCGTCGGGAGGATCGCGCCCGCGATGCCGTCGTTGTAGAGGCTGACATTGCCACTGACGACCGGGACGGCGAGCGCGCGGCAGGCGTCTGCCAGGCCGCGCACCGCTTCGCGCAGCTGGAAGTAGATCTCCGGCCGCTCAGGGTTGCCGAAGTTGAGGCAATCCGTCACGGCAACAGGCTCCGCGCCAACACAGGCGAGATTGCGGGCCGCTTCGGCTACGGCGTGCATGCCGCCGAGATACGGGTCGAGGCCGCAATAGCGGGCGTTGCAATCGGTTGTCAGGGCGATGCCGCGTCGGGTGCCGCGCACGCGCAAGACCGCCGCGTCACCCGCGCCGGGGCCGAGCACCGTGTTCGTGCCGATCGTGGAGTCGTACGTCTCCCAGACCGGGCGCTTGGAGGCAATATCCGGGTGGCTGAGGAGTTGCATGAGCGCGGCAACGACATCGTCCGGCGCGATGTCCAGCGTTTGCAGGGGATCGAGTGCCCGCTGCTCCGCCGTCTCCGCGCTTTCGGTGGCGGGCGGCGTGTACGTCGGGCAACCCTCCGTGAGCACGTCGGTTGGCACATCTACGACGAGTGTGTCACCGTCACGGATGCGGACACGGCCATCGGCAGTGACGACCCCGATCGCGTCCGCATGCAGTTCCCATCGTGCGAACCGGTCGCGAACGCGCTGCACCGCCTCCGGCTTGACGATCACGAGCATCCTCTCCTGACTCTCGGAGAGCATCACTTCGTACGCCGTCATGCCGCGCTCACGCCGGGCGATCTTACGCACGTCAATCTCGATGCCCATACCCGCCCGCCCGGCGCACTCGACCGCGCTACTCGTGATGCCCGCCGCGCCGAGGTCCTGCATGCCGACGACATCGTCCGTTTCCAGGAGTTCGAGGCACGCTTCCACCAAGAGTTTTTCGAGGAATGGGTTGCCGACCTGCACGGCGGGGCGCCGCTCCATCGCTGCCTCATCGAGATCGCCGGAGGCGAATGTCGCGCCGTGGATGCCATCGCGCCCGGTCGCCGCGCCGACCATGAGCAGCACATTGCCCGGTTCGCCCGCGCTCGCCCGCGTTACGCGCGCATGCGGCGCGATGCCGACGCACATCGCGTTAACCAGCGGATTGCCGCGATAGGACGGGTGGACGTTGATCTCGCCACCGACGGTCGGGATGCCGAGTGAGTTACCGTAGCCGCCAATCCCCGCGACGATGCCATCGAACAGATAGCGATTGCGCGGCTCATCGAGCGGTCCGAAGCGCAGTGCGTCGAGGATGGCGATGGGGCGCGCGCCCATCGTGAAGATGTCCCGCACGATGCCGCCGACCCCGGTCGCCGCACCCTGGTATGGCTCGACAGCACTCGGATGGTTGTGCGACTCCATTTTCAAGGCGAGGGCGAGACCGTCGCCGATGTCCACGACGCCAGCATTCTCGCCCGGCCCTTGCAGGACGCGCGGCCCGGTCGTCGGGAACATCTTGAACAAGGGCCGTGAGTGCTTATAGCCACAGTGCTCGCTCCAGAGCGCGCCGATCATACCGAGTTCGACGCGCGTTGGATACCGCCCGATCATCTCGACGGCCTGGTTATACTCCGCGCGGGAAAGGGCGACTTCGCGCAGTTCCGCATCCGTCGCGGGCGCGTCCGGGGCCGCTATTTGCATGGCACTTGCCTCCATCATCGGGCAACACCACCGGCGACGAGCAGGCTGCGGAGGATCATCAGGCCATCGTCCCCGCCGATCAGCGATTCCGCGCCACGCTCCGGGTGCGGCATCAGGCCGACGACATTGCCGCCGTCGTTACAGACGCCCGCGATGTGCGCGGTCGCGCCATTCGGGTTCGCCTCAGGCGACAGCGCGCCGGTCGCGGTGCAATACCGAAAGACGATCTGCCGCTCCGCCTCGATGCGGTGAAGCGTGTCGGGGTCCACGACGTACCGCCCTTCGCCGTGCGCAACGGGGAGTCGGAGGACGGCGCCCTGCGGGATGTCCGCTGTCCACGCGGTATCGGATCGCTCGACGCGAATAGACACCCAGTGGCAGCGGAACCGCAGGCCGGCATTACGCATCAGGACACCCGGCAGCAGACCTGCTTCGGTGAGTACTTGAAAGCCGTTACAGATGCCGAGCACGGGCCGCCCCGCCGCCGCGAACGTCGCCACGGCCTCCATAACGGGCGCGAAGCGAGCAATCGCCCCCGCGCGCAGATAATCGCCGTACGAGAAGCCGCCCGGCAGCACGACCGCGTCGAAGCGGCTGAGATCGGTCTCGGTGCGCCAGACGCGCTCGGCGGGCGTACCCATCGCGTCGCTCAAGGCGTAGACGGCGTCCATGTCGCCGTTGCTACCGGGGAAGGAAACGACCGCGCATTTCATGTTGTCCTAACCCCCTGACCCCTTCCCCATAGGGAAGGGGAGCCTTACCACGCCTCGGTGTCGAGGTTTTCGTTTTCAGTTTCCGCTTCACTGTACGCTTCGTCCACGACGTAGGCGTAATCCTCGATCACCGGGTTGGCGAGCAACCTGTCGCACATTTCCTCGATTTTGGTACGCGCCTCCATCTCATCGTGCGCGATGAGCGCCAGTTCGATGTACTTGCCGACGCGCACATTTGAGACACTACCATAGCCAAGTTGCCGGAGGCCGCTCTCGACGGCCAGCCCCTGCGGATCATTGACAACGGGCTTGAGCATCACCGTCACACCCGCTTGCCATCGTTGCATACCTCACCCCCCGACCCCCTCTCTATTGCTGACAAGCAATGGAGAGGGGGAGATAACGCCGTAAAAGCGATCGAAATAGTCAATCTCGCATGTCGTCGTGAGCGCCTGGTATGGGAAGCAGGGCACGAGACTATCGAGCGTCATTTTCGTGGTGAGGCAGGAACGAAACGTTTGTGCCATATCGGCTTTTACCTCGCCGCAGTGGTCGAGAAACTGGCCCCATAACGCAACGAACTGCCACACATAGCCGAGTGGGTGGATGTTCGCGACATACTCGGGCGGGAAGAGCCGACGATATGCGGGAAGATTGTACAGCCACGACGCGCCACGTACACACTCTGCCTGTGGGTGCCGCTGTGCGATCTCCGTAAAGAGATCATGCAGATCGCGGTGTCGAGACGCGATCTGTTCCTGACGGAGCGCCTCACCATCCGGCGCATTGTTGGCAAAGTGAATTCGTATAGCCCTGGTCTCCACTTCGTAATCGAAGTTGAAACAAGGGCGGTAGCCTATCGGAGACGGTAATGTGGTAGGAAGCGTCTGCGTATACACGTATTCTGCGGGATCAGCGCCGCCCTGTATGGCGGCAAGAAACGCTTGCCATCGCGGATGCGTGGGGTCGAAATCCCACTCGTGCGGCCTCGCAACGTCAAAGTCCCGCTCCGGTTGTTGCAGTTCGTTGTAATACGGTGTGTACCGAAGCAGCGCATCCTCGAGTGGAAGACCCGCCACCGCCGCAATACGCGCGGCGAACGCGAGGGGTAACTGAAAGTATGACGCGCCGAGATTCATCGCGTCTCCAGCGGCGCACCCGTCAGCCGCTCGTATGCTGTCAGATAGCGCGCTCGCGTCGCGTCCACCACAGCGGGCGGCAGGTGCGGTGCGGGCGGATGCTTGTTCCAGTCGGACACTTCCAGCCAATCGCGGAGCGGCTGTTTATCCATACTCGCCTGTGCGCGACCGGGTTCGTAGGTCTCCACATCCCAAAAGCGGGACGAATCGGGTGTCAGCAGTTCATCAATCAGTGCGAGCCTCCCCTCTACATACCCGAACTCGAACTTCGTATCCGCAAGAATGATCCCGCGCGCGGCGGCGTAGGCGCTCGCCTCGGCGTAGAGCGCCAGCGTTTTCCGTTCCAGTTCGCGGGCGAGATCGGCCCCGACGTGCGTTATCAGTTGTTCAGGGGTGATGTTCTCGTCGTGCCCGGCATCGTTCTTCAGGGCGGGTGTAAAGAGGGGACGGGGCAACTGTTCGCTCTCAGTCAGACCCGTAGGGAGATCATATCCCGCGACGCTACCCGTCCGCTGATATTCCGCCCACCCCGAACCGGCGAGGTAGCCACGCGCGACGCATTCGATGTTAATCCGTTTGGCGCGACGACCAATCATGATGCGACCGTCTAACATATCCCGTTGGCTTGCAAGGGCTGGGGGGAGATCGGACACGTTGGTGGAGACGAGGTGATGGGGCACGAGATCACGCATCCGGTCGAACCAGAAGAGAGAGAGGCCAGTGAGTACGCGGCCTTTGTCCGGGATACCATTCGGCATGACGACATCGAAGGCGGAGATGCGGTCGGTCGTCACGAAGAGCAAGAGATCATCGGAGAGGTGGTACGTGTCGCGCACCTTGCCGCGCCGGAAGAGCGCCAGGCCGGGGAGGTCGATAGTCAGGAGGGCGTCCACCGGTTTCATTCCTCTCCGATGCCGAGGCGGGCGAACGCCGTATCAATGTGCTTCAGGTGATAGTCATGATCGAAAAGCGACGCCAGTTCGTCTGGCGGGAGTAGCTCGGCCACCGTCAGGTTGCGACCGAGGATGCTTTGCAGCGGCTCGTCGGTCGCCCACGATTCCATCGCGCCGCTCTGGACGATTTTGTAGGCGTCCTGCCGCGCCATGCCGCGTTCGGTCAGCGCGAGCAGAACGCGCTGCGAGGCAACGAGGCCGTGCGTGGACTCCAAATTCGTGCGCATCCGCTCCGGGAAGACGACCAGTTCGTCCATGATCCGGGCGAAGAGACGGAGCATGTAATCGGTCAGCGTGAACGACTCCGGGAAGATGATCCGCTCCGGCGCGCTGTTCGAGATGTCGCGTTCATGCCAGAGGGGGACATTCTCCATCGCCGCGATGCTGTACGACCGGACAATGCGCGCGAGGCCACTAATGCGCTCGGTCTTGTGCGGATTCCGCTTGTGCGGCATCGCGCTCGATCCCTGCTGATCCACTGCCACGCCGAGCGAGACAGGAAGTTCGGGGTTCGGGGTTCGAGGACAGCCGGACTTCGAACTCCGAACTTCCTGCTGCTTGCTGCCGAAAGGTTCCTCGACTTCGTGGACTTCAGTGCGTTGGAGATGACGAATTTCGATGGCGAACTTTTCCAGTGAAGTTGCCAAAAGAGCCAATGCCATAATGACCTGCGCGTGCCGGTCGCGCTGCAAAATTTGCGTACTGACGGGCGCGGGCGAGAGGCCAAGAAGCGCGCAGGCCCGTTCCTCAATCTCTGGTGGCACATGCGCGTGCGTGCCAACCGCACCGCTGATCTTGCCGTACGCCATCTGCGCGCGGGCCGCCTCGATCCGCGTGCGGTGGCGGCGGATTTCATCCACCCACATTGCGAGCACAAACCCAAAGGTCAGCGGTTCGGCATGGACCCCGTGCGTACGCCCGATCATCAGCGTCATCTTGTGCGTGACCGCCTGCTTCGTGACCGCCTGCTCGAAGGCCGTCAGTTGATCGAGGATCAGGTCGAGGGCATCTACCGTCAGCAACGAGAGCGCCGTATCCACGACATCCGAACTCGTCAGGCCCATGTGGACGTAGCGAGCAGCGTCGCCGATTGTCTCGCCCATCGCCCAGAGGAAGGCCGTCGTGTCATGATCGGTGCGGCGCTCGATCGCGCGGACGCGTTCGGGATCGGCGGAGGCGGTACGGATCGTTGCGAGCGCCTCCGATGGGATTGCACCGCGCTCCGCCCACGCCTCGCAGACGGCGATCTCGACCCTGACCATTGTGTCAATCCGGTGCCGCTCGCTCCAGATCTGCCCCATCGCCGGATGCGTGTAGCGTTCTACCATGTTAGTGGACCTCCGCCACGATTGCACCGTCGAGGTACGCCGATTCCGCATGCATGAGTCGAGTTGGCAGCACGCGGTTATGCAGGTCGTCGTCCGTCGTCGCGAGGACGCGGAGGTAGTTGTCGGTTAGCCCGCTCCACCGTCCGTCCGGCTCGCGATCTTCCCAGAGAACCGGCAGTGTCTGCCCAACGAACTGTCGATGATAGTCGAGCGCCAGTTCGTTGGAAAGAGCGAGCACGCGCGCCATCCGTTCCTTCTTGACGTCCGACCGCACCTGATCCGCCATCCCCGCCGCTTCGGTGCCCGCGCGCTCGGAGTAGGGGAATGCATGAATCTTGCTCAATGCCAGTGCGCGGCAGAGCGCGAGCGTTTCCGCGAAATCCGCGTCCGTCTCGCCGGGAAAACCAACGATGACATCCGTTGTAATCGCACAATCGGGGATGGCGGTGCGCACGCGCGCGACAGCGTTGCGGAACTGATCGGGGTTGTAGCGGCGGCGCATCGCCCGGAGTACGCGGGCCGAGCCGGACTGAATCGGCATGTGCAGGTGGCGCGCCATCCGTTCGTCCGCCCAGCAGGCGAGCAAATCAGGCGTCAGTTCGGCGGGACCAATGCTTGTTAATCGAATGCGCGGCGGCGTCGGTCCGGCGAGTATCCGGTGCAGGAGATCGGGGAGGCGAAGTGCTGAGTGGCGGGAGGGCGGTTCGAGCGCCGCCCCTCCATTCGACTGCCTGCTGCCTGCTGCCCGCTGCCCGCTCATCTCCCGGTACATGCCGACGTAGGTACCGGTCAGGACGACTTCCTGATAGCCCATCGCCGCGCTCTCCGCGACTTCGCGGCAGACGCGCTCCATGGCGACACTAATAGAGCGGCCGCGTGCGGATGGCACGATGCAGAAGGTACAGTTCGCGTCGCATCCCTCCTGAATTTTGATCGTGCGCCGGGTACGATGCGCGGCATGTGTGTACAGATGCGTATCGCGTAGCCCAACTGCCGCAAGCCGTTCCGCAAACCGCTCGACCGCCTCTGCGACGACGCGCTCCTTGTCCACTGAGCCGAGCACGCAATCTACTTCGGGCATCGCCGCCGCATCTTCCGGCGCGACCGCCGTATAGCAGCCGATAGCAGCGACGAATGCGTCCGCGCCGCCGTTCTGCCGCGCCTTGCGGAGATACTGACGGCTCTTTTTGTCCGCAATATGGGTGACGGTGCAGGTATTGACGATGTAAAGGTCGGCGGGCGCATCGAATGACACTTCCGCGAAACCCTGTTCCTGGAGCGCGAAGGAGATTGCCTGCCCGTCAGCGGTGTTCAGTTTGCAGCCGAGGGTATGAATCGCGAAGGTAGGCGTGTCTACGTCTCGCGGCGCATCGTACCGGACAGCGATCGCATCAAGGCCGATATGGACAATCGGAATCGGCGCGTCATTACGCTCATCATGATCGAGATGCTCGACTGTCAGCGTCTGCGTCATGCGGTAATCTGATCCTTATTGTGTCACGCTTAGGGCATCCGCCCGAGCCCGCGTCAGTATACCAGAACCGTGTACGTATGCGTGGTGAGCGCGCGATGCATGACTTTCGCCCACTGATCGTGCGTGGTACGCTGTGTAGCACTAACGAGTCAACAGTCACGTTGACAACATGCGAAGGGAGTTCCTCCATGGCCCAAACACTGACACGACCGAGCGCCACCGATGGCGCGGACGCGGGCGCGCTAACGAGCGAAACGCTGACGGGTTTCGGGGACGCGTTCACCGCGAACCCGACCTACCGGCTAGCGCAGAACGCCGTGACCCAGATCACAGTGGACGATGTGACGCTCAATCGCGGAGTCGTCACGAATACCGATCATAGCTTCTCGACGTTCCTCGACGACTGGAGCGTGACAAACCAGAAGCAGAGCGGCCGCTGCTGGATGTTCGCCGGCCTGAACCTGCTGCGTGTCGCCGCGATGAAGAAGATGAACACGAAGGAATTCGAGTTCTCGCAGAACTACACGATGTTTTGGGACAAACTGGAGCGAACCAACTACTTCTTCGAGGCGATCATCGAGACGGCAGATCGCGATGTGGACGATCGACTCGTCGCCTTCCTGCTTGAAGGGCCACTCGGCGACGGCGGACAGTGGAACATGTTCGTCAACCTCGTCAAGAAGCATGGCCTCGTCCCGAAGGCGCAAATGCCGGAGACGGAGAGTTCGTCCAGCACGCGGAAGATGAACACGATCCTTCGCAGTAAGTTGCGTGAGGGTGCGAAGGCGCTGCGCGAGATGCACGCTGCCGGTGAGAGCGTCGAGGCATTGCGCACGGCGAAGCAGGAGTACGTGCAGGTCGTTCATCGTATCCTCTGCATCCATCTCGGCACGCCACCGGAGCGATTCTCGTGGCAATGGAAGGACAAAGAGGGCGCCTTCCATCGCACCGACGAGGTGACACCTCAGCAGTTCGCCGCCGACTTCGTGGACCTGCCGCTCGATGAGTATGTCTGCCTCGTCCACGATCCGCGCGCGAGCAGCCCGGTCGGGCGGACATTTACCGTGCAGTACCTCGGCAACATCGTCGGTGGCGAGCGCGTTATCTATCTGAATGTGGACATCGCACTGATGAAGGAGATCACGAGGCGGACCCTCGAAGACGGCAACCCTGTCTGGTTTGGCTGCGATGTCGGCAAGATGATGCAACGCACTCTCGGTATCTGGGACAAGCAACTCTTCGACTACGAAACGCTCTACGATACGACCTTCCCGCTGGAGAAGGACGCGCGGCTCGATTACCACGAGACGCAGATGACGCACGCGATGCTTTTCACCGGCGTTGATGTTGTGAACGCCGCGCCGCGCCGCTGGCGGGTCGAGAACTCCTGGGGTGCGGAAAATGGGCAAAAGGGTTTCTATACAATGAACGACTCGTGGTACGACGAGTACATGTTCGAGATCGCCGCCCGCACGGAATACCTCCCCGCCTCACTACGGGATGCGCTCGACCAGGAGCCAATTGTCCTCCCAGCGTGGGATCCGATGGGCGCACTCGCCCGATAATGCCGGGTATTTCCTAACCCCCGGCCCCTTCCCTCAAAGAGAAGGGGCCGGGGGTTAGGGTTTCTGCTTGCCGTGGCGACGATTTCACCGCATGATGGTTAGCGGGTGATCGTCGTCACGGGGAGTAGGGATGCCAGCAACAACGCCACGGGCGCGCTATCGTGAAGTCTTGCAAATCCTCGCACGGCATGGATTCGGTTTTGTCGTCCGGCCGCGCGTCTGGCCGTTCGGCGGCGACTCTTACGACGCGCCCGAAGCGGAGGCGATACGCCGCCCGGCGGAACTGCGGCAGGCGCTCGAAGAACTCGGCACGACGTTCATCAAACTCGGCCAAATCCTCAGCACCCGCCCCGATTTGCTGCCGCCTGCGTACATCACGGAACTCCAGAAATTGCAGGACGCCGTCCCCGCCGCACCAACCGCGCTGATCACCGAGCGGATCGAGGAGCAGTTGCGGCGACCCGTTGATGCACTCTTCACGGCGTTCGATCCCGTACCGCTCGCCGCCGCCTCGATCGGTCAAGTGCATGCGGTCACGCTCCCAGGCGGGATTGACGCGGTCGTCAAGGTGCAGCGGCCCGGCGTGCGAGAGCAGGTCATGCTCGATCTCCGCATCGCCACACGGATCGCGCACTTAATGGAGACGCGGCTGAAGATCGAGGAGCGTACCGGCATAGATGTACCCGCACTTGTGGATGAGTTCGCCTGGACGTTACGCAACGAACTGGATTACCTGCGTGAGGTAAAGAACGCCGAAGTCTTCCAGCGCAACTTCGCCAATAATCCGCATGTCCGCGTCCCGGCGATCTGCTGGGAATACACGACGACGCAGATCATCACGATGGAGCGGATGCACGGGTTGCGCATTGATGATCTCCCAGCGCTCGAAGCGGCAGGATACTCCCCGGCCCGGATCGCGGAGCAAAGCGCGCGCATCGTCCTTCAGGAGGTCTTCGAGGACGGCTTTTTTCATGCCGACCTCCACCCCGGCAATCTCTTCGTCCTTGATGGCGGCGTGATCGGTGCGATTGATTTCGGGATGGTCGGTACAATTGACGAGGCGATGCGGACGAATCTCCTCTTTCTCCTGCTCGCCATCGTTGAGCAGGACGCTGATCGGATCGCGCGCTACCTGTACCGTCTCGGCGTCGTCGGCGGCGCGCAGACCAACCATGCGCTCTTGCTCCGCGATATCCGGCGGCTGATGGCGCAGTATTACGGTGTCACGCTGGAAGAACTGGATGTCACGACGCTGCTGACCGATTTACTCGCGCTCGTGCGGCGGCATCGCCTGCGCCTGCCGCCCGACCTGGCGCTACTGATGAAGATGCTCGTGATGATCGAGGGTCTGGGTCGGCGGCTCGATCCGACCTTTAATATCCTTGCGGTCGCGCAGCCATTCGGGCAGGAAGCAATCGCGCGGCTCCTCGCCCCGGAGCGGTTGCTCCGGCAGGCCCGGCAGGCGGCGATCCAATACGGCGAAATGGCAATGGAATTCCCCGGTCGGCTCGACCATCTCCTCACGCAGTTAGAGCAGGGTGAATTGGTATTGCGTGCGGCACAACACGCGACTGGGCGGGCGGTGTATGCGTTGCATGTCATCACGAATCGGCTCATCCAGGCAATCGCGAGCGCGACTATCCTCATTTCGCTTGTGCTCATTTTCATCACGATGCGCCGCGAGGGTGGGGGCGATACTGCTCTTCACGTCGTTTTCTTCGTCGGGATCGGTGTCGCGGTCGTGCTCGCGATCTGGTCGGTCATCTCCTTCTTGCGGTCGCGGAGGCTCTAAAAAGGAAAAGGGGAGCGCCGGTCACGTTCCCCCGACAACTGCTAGTTCGGTGATTACTCAGCGACGGTCGGTGTCGCTTTGCCATTGAGGACGATGCCGTCCTTTTTGCCGGGTATGGTCTGCAAGCCCGGCAGAGACTTGATAAGGTCCGCGATATTGATGCCACTGAGCGCTTCCACGAGGGCGGGCACTTGCGCCACCATCGTGGCAACATCGTTCGTCATCTTGCTCGCGGCGGAGCCGTCCGCACCCGTCGAGACGATCGTGACGGAATCAATCGCCTTAACCGATTCGCCCATCGCGCGGGCCAGTTCCGGCAGGCTCGTGAGGATTTTGTCGAGTACGGCGGCCTGGCTGTACATCGCGAAGGCGTCGGCGCGCTTCTGCATCGCGTCCGCTTCCGCCTGCCCCTTTTGCCGGATAATGTCCGCTTCCGCTTCACCGGTGACACGAATGGCGGCGGCATGCCCTTCGGCTTCGAGTCGCAGGCGGTTCTGCTCGGCGCCGGCAAGGGCCTCGATTTTCTGCTTGTCAATCTCGGCGGGCCGCAGTATGGTCGCGATCAGTTCAGACTCGCGCCGTTTGATTTCTGCTTGCTGCACTTCCGCCTCGCGCTGCTTGCGGACGAGTTCGACGTTTACCTGCTCGGCGACGACCTTCTGCTGCGCGATATTTGCCTCGATGTCATACGCTTTGTCCGTCTGCGCCTGCTGTGCGCGGACGGTCTGCTCGTATTGCGCTTTTTTGAGGTTCAGGTCGCGGATCGCTTCGGCCTGCTTCGTCTCCGAGGCGGCGCGGGCAATTGTCGTCTCCTGATCCGCCATCGAACGGGCGACGGAGGCTTCCCGCACCGCTTGCGCTTTCCGAATCTCGGTGTCGCGCATGGCTTCAGCAGTCGCGATATCCGCTTCCCGCTTGATGCGCGCGATGTCCGGGCGCCCCATGTTCGCGATGTATTCGTTGTCGTCGCGCAGATCGCGGATCGTGAACGAGATCACTTCGAGGCCCATCTTGTAGAGGTCATCCGCGACGCCGGAACGCACCTGCGCCGCGACCATCTCCGGTTCCTTAACAATGCTCTCCACAGTGAGCAGGCCCGTGATCCCGCGCAGGTGACCTTCCATTACCAGCCGGATCAGGTTCTGGCGCTCCTGCGGCGGCTTGGAAAGGAATTGTTCGGCAGCGGTGAGGATGCTCTGTGGGTCGTTCTTGACCTTGATCTGTGAGACTGCCTCGACATTGAGCGCAACACCCTGCTTCGTGTACAACGCCTGCTGCGGCGCGACATCGAAGGACATTAGTTCGAGCGAGAGCCGTTTGGCGGTTTGGAGGAGTGGCCAGACGACACGCCCGCCGCCATGCACGACCTTTGTGCCGCCGAAACCTGAGACGATCAGCGCCTCATTCGGCCCAACTTTCTGGAACATGCTAGCGAGGATCGTCAATGTAAGAAACAAGGCAACAACGAGCAAGACCACAATGATAACGATGGGAGTCACGGCGAATTTCCCTTTCCTACCCAACACGAATAACGCATAACGAGTAACGAGCGGCGAGGGGAGACTTCAGCCCCTTCTCGCTACTCGCTACTTGTTACTTCCACAGGAGCATCACTTCCTTCACCGAGCGCATGCTGCCAGGTGTCCACGAAGGCGACACCGCGCTCATACTTGAGAACAACGACCTCCGTTCCACGGCGGATCTCCTCCCCCGCGACACTGCGCGCGGCGGATGTCTGGGTCGAACCGGCGAGTGCGTACGTAATCTCGCCGGCATAGCCGGGATAGATCGTGCTGGTGACGTGCGCCGCCGTACCCGGCATGCGGTAGTCCGCTTGCAAAACCTCCGTCTGGCCCCGTTCCAGGACGCGCGTGATAAAGAGCGCGACAACGGAACTGCCGCCGATGCCGGAGACGGTCGCCACAATGAGGCTGACCGCACCGCCGAGCACGGTATAGTGTGAGATAAGGTAGCCAACGCCGCCGAACCAGGTAACAAACGTCATGACCGTCGTGAGATTCAGGTAGCCACCCGAGACGGTCGGCATATCCGTCGCGGAACCGCTGTGCGCGGTACTACCATGCCCGACTGCATGCGCCGCCCCACCGTGACCGAGATGAAGGCCGCCGAGATGCCCCAGCCCGAGGACGAGCGAGAGAACGGTCATCGAGAGGCCAACAAGAAAGCAGACGAGAAACAAGGACTCCATGTTCGTCCACTCCTGACGAAATGCGATGGCGCATCATATATCTCATTCTATTATACGCCTTTGTATAGTGCCGGGCTCCTATCCTGCCGATCTGTTCGCTGCGGCAATCGTCGCACACCATCCGCAACACCGATGGTGCTATACTGCCACGGCAGCAGCGAGTGGCCGCGCGGATCCATCGCGCGAGGCGAAAGGACCGGAGAGCATGTCCACGCCGCAGGAACCTGCCTCGAACGGAGCCCCCGCACAATCGAACCTGACTGTTGGGCGCGTGATGCTTTTTACGGCGGCGGCGCTCTTCGTCATCTTCCTCGCGAACCTGCTGCTGAAGGTTACGGACCTGCTCTTCCTCCTCCTGATCGGTATCTTGCTCGCAACCGCGATTGACCCGCTCGCGCGCCGCCTGCGCGTGATGGGATTCAACCGGCCCGCCAGCATCCTCAGCGTCTACCTCCTGATCGTCGCGCTCTTCGGTGGCTTGGTCGCCTTTATCATTCCCCCAATCGTCGCGCAGGGGACGGATTTCGCCACGAACTTGCCCCGCGTCGCCGATCATCTCGAACAGCGGTATGCGAGCAGTGACGCGGCGTGGATTCGGAACGCGGCGCGCGATGGTGCGACAAAGTTGCGCCAACTCTCGGACAACCCCCCGGATGTCACGGGTGTCCTCAGGGACCAAGCGGTGAATGTCGTTTCGAGTGTCTTTGGGGCGCTGCTTTCGATTGTGACGGTCCTGCTCATCTCGTTCTACTGGCTCAGTGAACGCGCGCTCATTCGTCGCGCCCTGCTCGGTTTCGTGCCAATCCACCGACGGACACGCGTAAACGATGTCTGGACACACATCGAGACAAAACTAGGGCTCTGGTTTCGCGCGCAGTTGATCCTGTGCGGCATCATCGGCGCCGCCTGTGCGGCCGGGTACGGAGTGCTCGGTCTGGAATACTGGCCGCTGCTCGCGCTGATTGCAGGCGTGACGGAGCTCATTCCGATTCTCGGGCCGTGGATCGGTGGCATACCTGCAGTGCTCGTTGCACTCACCGATGGGCCGGTTAAAGCGCTGATTGTCGCCGCCTTTATCATCGTTTTGCAGCAGATCGAGGGTAATATCCTCGTCCCGCGGATTCAAGGCGATGCGATCGGCCTCTCACCGCTCACTGTCATCCTTGCCATCCTCGCCGGGACGAAACTCGCCGGGCCGGTGGGTGGCATCCTTGCCGTGCCGATTTCGGCGATTATTCAAGTGCTCGTTCATGACTTACTGATCGCGCGTGAGACGACCGACCAGGATGATATTGACCGCATCCTTGCCGCTGCCGATGCCGCCCAGGAGCGCGGAGAGAATGCTGCCGAGGCGGCGTTCCGCCAATTGCGCCGTCTGCGCGCGATCCGGCGCGCCCATCACGCTGCCGCGCGGGTGGATACGCTCATCATGGAATCGGAATCCGATCCGTCGGTGCGGATACCTGAAGACGAACTCGCGGAGCGGCACGACGATTGATGCCTTGAACGTACAGAACACATGTGCGATACTTCCCTCTATCATATCGTGCGATGGGAGGAGCGGACATGGTAGTTCGGACAAGCGCTGCGGTGCCGATAACGATCAGCCCCGACCATGCGCGCGCTTTCCTGCTGCGCCGCTCCGGCGGGCTCTATGCATCCGACGGTTTACCCGATCATCCGCTCCCACTCGTGCGGCAGATCGGTATTCTCCAGGTTGATCCGGTCAGCGTCGTCGCGGCAAATCACCACCTGATCGCCCGGACGCGCATGCCCGGCTATCTGACCGGGCACCTGGACGACGTGCTCTACCGCGACCGGACGCTCGTCGAAAACTTCCACAGTATCCACGCGATCCTGCCGATGGAGGACTGGCGCTTCTACGACCGCCGCCTCGGCCCGCCGACCCGCATGGAGGCGGCATACCCGGAGATTATGTGCCAGGTGACAGAGCGGGTGCTCGGTGCGATCCGGGAGCGTGGCCCGCTCGCCGCTCGCCACTTCATGGACGAGGATGATCGCACGCCAATGGAATATGGCTGGGGGACGACGCGCCGCTCGCAGGTCGCGCTCCAAACGCTCCTGCGTCGTGGCTTTCTCATGGTCCATCATCGCGAAGGGACACAGCGATTTTACGAACTGACCGAGCGGATGCTGCCGCCCGATGTGGACGTGACGCCCGTGACCGAAACGGAACGTATACTGCACTTCGCGCAGCGTGATGTCACCTACGCTGGGTTGGCGATGGGAACAGGCGGTATCCGGCCCGCGATCGCCGCTGGCGATGCCGTGCCGGTGACAATTGAAGGGATTCGCGCGACCTTCTACATCGCGCCGGATCACCGCGCACAGCTCGCTTCGGTCACGCCAGTGACGGAAGCAGAGCGCCGGGCGGTCATTCTCGCGCCGCTCGATCCATTCGTCTGGGATCGCAAGCGGCTCGCGGCGCTCTGGGGCTTCGACTATACATGGGAAGTGTATGTCCCGGCGGCGAAGCGGAAGTACGGCCCGTACACGCTCCCCGTGCTCTGGGGCGACCATTTCGTCGCGCGCCTCGATCCCTCACTGGATCGCAAGCGCCGCGTGTTACGCGTCAAGAACCTCTGGTTCGAGGACGATGCGCCGCGCGATCCGCACCTGTTCACCGATCTCGCTGCCGAAATCGCGCGTTTCGCCACGTTCCATGGTGATGTCGCCGTCGCGCTTGGTACGGTCTATCCGGCCAATCGCGACAAACGCCTCCGCGCCGCTCTCGCTCGCGTCACAACCCTTGCGATAGTCGAGACCGAATAACCCGCATGCTGCATAAATGACGCCCGGCAGATTCGTGGCTCAGACATCTTTCTTCTCTGTACCTCTGCAGTTCAATCGGTTTCGACCGGAGGTGGGAGGGGCACAGTTTCGCCCGTGCCAAAGGATGTTTCAGTAAGGGAGTGGAAGATGATGGCACGGCCATAGCCGACGACGGTCCAGCGACTATCCATCCAGACGAGGGCAGTCACGTCGTCAATACCGAGCAAGGGCGCATTGTTCGGTGTTGTTTCTTTGAGGCGACGCAGCCAGACGGCGGGCGTGCGGTTATAACGGGAAAGGACGACTACGCCGTTAAGGATGCCAAGGCCGGGGAACCAGCGAAAATACGGCTCGCCGGGCCGGGCAGGGACATCGTCGGGCCGGGCGGGGACATCCATGCAGAGCGCTGCCGCGCCCGCGCCCGCGCCGATCAGCATCGCGCCGCGTTGGTAGGCCGCGTGGATTGCGGCCTCCGTCTTCGTGCCATGGATCGTGCGGACGAGTCGCCCGGTGTCGCCATCGCTGAGATAGATGACGTCCGCCGCCTCGATGCCGTCGGCATAGGCCGGATTGTCCGCGTCGGCTCGCACACGGATCGGGACGGTAGCGACGACACCCATCTTTCCAAGGCGATATGCCGCGTCCTCCGTGTCGTCGTCGGGGAAGCGCTCGGCGGCGGTGGGAAGAAAGGCAATCGTTGCTCGCTCGCCGCTCGCCGCTGTGCGGAGGAAGCGGAGATGGAAGCGGTCGAACGGCTGCGTGAACGCCTCACCGCCAACGAGGATAATGGGGCCACTCAAAGGTTTACGCGACAACTGGTGATTGCGCGATCAGGCCGCGCAATCGGGCGATGTTTTCGACATCCTCGTGGCAGTCGGTGCTCTTCGGCGTTTCCAGCACCATCGGGAGATGGGCGAGGTGTGGGTCATTGACGACGTTGCGGAAGCCCTCCAGACCGATATGTCCCTCGCCGATGGCGGCGTGGCGGTCTTTGTGGTCGCCAAGGGGCTGAAGCGCATCATTGAGATGGAGCGCCTTAATCCGGTCATATCCCACGAGACAGTCGAAATCGGCCATCGTCGCGGCGTAGGTCTCCGGTGTGCGGATGTCGTAGCCCGCCGCGAAGATGTGGCAGGTATCAATGCAGACGCCGAAAGCGTCCGGGTCGTTGGTATGCTCGATCAGGTATGCAAGGTGCTCGAACGTCGCGCCGAGATTTGTACCCTGTCCGGCGGTCGTTTCGAGCAGCACCGTTACGCCCTCGTATGCGCCCTCCGTACTGAGGCGATTGAGGGCCTCGACCATCCGGTCCAACCCCGCCTGCTCACCGGAGCCGACATGCGAGCCGGGATGCGTATTGAGGTAGGGGACGCCGAGCGCCCGCGCCCGCAGCAGTTCGTCCCGGAAGGCGTTGATGGATTTCTCCCACAGTTCGTCATTCGGGGAGGAGAGGTTGATGAGGTAGGAATCGTGGATCATCACGGGATGGACATCCGTGCGCGTGCGCGCCTCAATGAACTTCGCGATGTCGTCGTCCGTCAGCACTTTGCCGAGCCACTGGCGTTCGTTCTTGGAAAAGAATTGGACGACCTCGCAGCCTGCCTGCTGGCCCCACTCCATTGAGCGGAAACAGCCGCCCGCAATACTCATGTGCGCGCCGAACTTCGGCATCATCGTCTCCTTTCTCCCCGTACGTTCATCGGAGCGCTGGTAGTATACCGCGTCGCTGGCATCGCTGATGCAACGATGGCATCGGTTTTGGCGTACACTATTTGCGGTGCGACGCCCGCCACCCGATGAAGGGAACGACTTCCGATGTCCATGCCGCCACCTGAAGAACCGCAATCCCTGCACGGCTCTGCGCCGCCACCTGACAATGTTAACGCGCCTCACTTACCTTTCCTTCCCCGGCAAGGGAATCCCAGCGCGAACACGCGACCGGACTACTGGGCCGTGCCGCCGCAGCCGCAAGCGCCCGGATGGCCGTACGCTGGCGTTCCATCGTATGGAGACGCGTCGGCCACAGGCATCGCGCCACCGTATCCGCCGCCCGTGGCTGACGGCATCGGCCCCGATCGCGTGCCGTGGGGATTCTGGGATGTCGTCATTGCCGCCCTGCCATTGATTCTTAGTTTCGTATTGGCTGTGGTCATTCATTTCCTCCCGTCGAGCACCGGCACTCCTGCCGCACAGACGCCAACGAGTACGAAAATTCTCGTCGCGAACAGCGTCGTTGGCTTTGTGATTTACGGTGTGATCCTGCTCTTGATCTGGCTCGTCACCGTGCATAAGTACCACATTGGCTGGTCCGCGCTCGGCGTGCGCCGCCCGCCGGGGCGGTATTTCGCCCTGGCAATCCCGATCTTGCTCGGCATGTACATCGTGGCCGCGCTAGTATCCGCCGCCGTCATTAAACTCTTCTACGGCGGGAAAGCGAGTAACCCGCAAGTGAAAGATCTCACCGGTGGTGGTGGGTTCTCCTGGACGAGCCTCATTCTGGCGCTCATCACTGCCTCGATTGTCGCGCCGATTATCGAGGAATTACTATTCCGCGGTATGCTCTACGGGTGGCTGCGCACGCGCTTGTCGGCGGTCGGCGGTATCATCCTCAGCGCCGCGATCTTCTCCAGCGCGCATGCGATCCCGCTCATCCTCGCCAGCATCTTCGTCGTTGGCCTTACCCTCGCCATCGTCTATGAGAAGACGAAGTCCACGCTCGCCACCATGATTCTCCACAGCCTCTTCAACACGATCGGTGTGATCGCAGTCTTTATTGATCTGGCGCGGAAGTAGGGGGGTGGGGAACCTCACCCCCCGGCCCCCTCTCCATTGCGATGGAGAGGGGAGCGACCTCCTGAAGATCGAGATGTTCAAGGAATGCCACGGTGCTTCAGACGAGTCACCCCTCTCCATCGCAATGGAGAGGGGCGGGGGTGAGGTTTCCCTACCGCTTCTTCTTTTTCTTTTTGTTCGGCATAGGCCGAGGCGGACGCGGGCCGAGGGGGGCATTGCCGGGACCACTCATGCCGCCCGCAAGCATTTCCTGCAACGCCGCCGGGTCCATCTGCGGGCCGCCGCTACCGAGCATGTTCTTCAAGCCGCCCATGCGACTGCCCTTCGCCATCCGGCCCATCTGCGTCATCATCTTCTGCGCTTCGCCGAACTGCTTCAAGAGCGCGCGGACTTCCGCCCGGTTCGTGCCACTACCGTTGGCGATGCGCTGTTGGCGGCTGTAGTTGAGGATTTCCGGACGCCGCCGCTCCTCGCGCGTCATGCTGTAGATGATTGCCTCGACGCGGGCGATCTCCTTGTCGTCCACCTGCGCCTGCAACTCCTTCAGTTGGGAGCCGATGCCGGGAAGCATCTTCAATATCTCACCCATCGGGCCGAGTTTCTTCACCTGCTGCATCTGGGCGAGGAAGTCTTCGAGGTTGAACGAGCCTTCGAGCAGTTTCTCCTGCATCTCGGCCGCTTCATCCTCGTTGAAGTTCTGCTGCGCCTTCTCGATCAGCGAGAGCATGTCGCCCATGCCGAGGATGCGTGAGGCCATCCGCTCCGGGTAGAACGGGTCGAGTTGATCCACGCGCTCGCCAACGCCGACAAACTTGATCGGCACGCCCGTTACTTCACGGATCGAGAGCGCCGCGCCGCCGCGTGCGTCGCCGTCCACCTTCGTCAGAATCAGCCCCGTCAGCCCGACACGTTCGTTGAACGTCTGCGCAACCTCGACCGCCGCCTGGCCGGTCATTGCATCCGCGACGAGAAGCGTTTCCGTTGGATGGAAATTGTCGCGAATCTGGACGAGTTCGTTCATCATCGCGTCGTCAATCTGCAACCGGCCAGCAGTGTCAATGATGACGACCTGCGCGCCGCGCTTCCGTGCGTCCGCCAGGGCGTTGTGGACGATCTGCACGGGCGAGACGGTCGTGCCTTCCTCGTGGACGGGTACGCCGACTTGCTTGCCGAGCGTGACCAGTTGCGTGACAGCAGCGGGGCGATAGATATCCGCCGCGACGAGCAGCGACGAGGTATCCTGTTTCTGCAAATAGAGGGCGAGTTTCGCCGCGTGCGTCGTCTTGCCGGAGCCTTGCAAGCCGACGAGCATGATGATCGTCGGTGGCGTGGTAGCAATGGTGAGAGGCACGCGCTCCCGACCGAGCAATTCGATCAAGGCGTCGTTGACGAGTGCAATGATCTGCTGCGCCGGATTCAGGCCGCGTTGCGCGTCCGCACCGACGAGCGCGACTGCGTGCTCCCGCACCCGCGCGACGAACGACTTGACGACACCGAGATTGACGTCGGCTTCGATCAGCGCGATGCGCACCTCGCGCATCGCCTGTGTCACGTCCTCTTCGGTGACGCGCGTGCGGCTACCGAGGCGCTGAAAGACGGCCTGCAACCGGTCGCTGAGTGATTCAAACATCGGTGAACGCTTCCCTTTCCGCGCAAACGGACGACGGCGACTGTCGCCCGTGTATTGTACTCCGTTCCGCTGGGGATGCCTAACTCTCCCGCCCCCTTCCCGCGAGGAAGGGAACGCGAATCATGGTAGCCTAGGCTACCGACATCATGAACCGCGCGTGCCGTACTCATCGTCGCCGAAGAGGGCATCCACGAAGCGGACAGGATCGAACTCGATCAAGTCGTCCGCCTGCTCGCCGACGCCGACGTAGGAGATCGGGATACCGAGAGCGCGGACGATGGCGAAGGCGATGCCGCCCTTTGCCGTACCATCCAATTTCGCCAGGGCGATCTCCGTGACGGCGACACGGTCGGTGAAGACGCGCGCCTGATGGAGACCGTTTTGCCCGGTGTTAGCGTCAATGACGAGCAGCGTCTCCTGGGGCGCGTCGGGGACGGTCTTTTTCATGATGCCGCGCATTTTATCCAGTTCGCGCATCAATGGTTCTTTGTTTTCGAGACGACCGGCGGTATCCACGATCAAAATGTCTACCTCGCGGTTGTGCGCCGCCGCCATCGCGTCGAAGACGAGTGCGCCCGGATCGCCGCCTTGCTTCGTCGCGATCACCGGAATGCCGCCAAGCCGTTCCACGCTCCATGTCTGCAATTGTTCGATCGCGGCAGCGCGGAAGGTGTCGCCCGCGCCGATCATCACCTTGCGTCCGGCATGCTTGTGGAGGTAGGCGAGTTTGCCGATTGTTGTCGTCTTGCCCGCGCCGTTGACGCCGACAACCATAATCACCCAAGGCACGCCGCGTTGAAACACCTTGACGGTGCGCTCGCGCTTCGTGTCTTCGAGCAAATAGACCATTGCCGCTTTCAGGTGTTCCTTCGCCTGCTGCGGATCGCGGATGTCCTGTTGCCGGACGTGATTGCGGAGGTCATTGAGCAGTACGTCCGTTGTCTCGACGCCGACATCGGAGCCGATCAGCGCGGTCTCCAAGTCGTCGAATAATTCCTCGTCAATTGTTGTGCGGTCGAATAGGGACGAAAACAACGTCCTTCGGCGTGTCTTCTCAAGCGCGATATCCTGCTTCTGTTGTTCTTCCTGTTGCGTGCGCGCAAAGAGGCGGCGAAAAATCACGGTGCGTCACTCCTTGTCGTCTCTGTCGGCGGCGCTCCATTCGCACCGCGCACCATATTGTCGCATACTGGATGGGCTGGGAGGGAAACCTAATCCCCACCGCTTCCCGCGAGGAAGGGGAGCGAACCTCCAAGGCGCCGAGGCGTTCGGGGAATACCACGGCATTGCGAAAAGTCACCCCTTTCTTGCGGGAAGGGATCGGGGGTTAGGTTCTCTCAAAGGAGCGCGGTGATGCGACTGGCGGAACTGACATGGCCGGAAGCGCGGGAGGCCTTCGCGTCCGGCGCGGTCGCGATTCTGCCGGTTGGGGCGACCGAAGCGCACGGGCCACACCTCCCGCTCGATACCGATGTCCATATCGCGGTCGGCGCGGCGGATCGGGCAGCGGCGCTGCTGGTGTCGGACGGCACGCCCGCGCTCGTCCTGCCGCCGCTCGCGTACGGAGTCTCGTTTGTCGGCGTCTCATTCGCGGGCACCTTACCCGTCACCGTCGAGACGATGACCGCCATCGTGCGCGATGTGTTGGTCGGGTTAGATCGGTATGGCTGTACCGCCGCGATCATCGTCAATAGCCACCTCGAACCGGCGCATGCGGGAGCGCTCAATGCGGGCATTGCCGAGGCGGAAGCAGCGACCGCAGGGCGGTTACGCGCCGCTTTCCCGGACTTGCGCGAGGCGCGCTGGTCCGCCCTGTTGTCCGAGGAGTTCCGCCAGGGGGCGCGCCATGCAGGTGGCTATGAGACCGCGTTGATGATGGTCGAAGCGCTCGACGACGTGCGCGAGTCGGAGCGACAGGGATTGCCGCCCGTCTGGATAGACTTGCCGGGGAAACTGCGGGCGGGCGCGAAGACCTTCGCGGAGGCGGGCGCGACGCTCGGCTACTTTGGTGATCCCGCGAGCGCGACGGTGGCGGAGGGTGAACTGCTTTTCGACGCCCTCGCGCATATCTACGTCACCGCGCTGCGCGAGCGGCTGACGCAACCACCACCACGGTAGCGTAGGCTTCAGCCTGCGTCTTTCCCCGACAGGGGCAGGCTGAAGCCTACGCTACCAATTAACGGCCTGTTGGCTGCCAGCGGAAGACCTTGGGATCGCGCGCGTACCATTCAATAAACCCACAGGTGGTGCAGACGAGGGCAAAGATGGTTGTTCCTTCGACGCGCTTGTACGAGCGGCGCGCGGACGGTGTCGCGCGGTCCAGTGCGCTCTCGGCACGCACCAAATCCAGCCGTTCGGCCTCGCGCAGGTTCGCGACGGCCATGACGCCCTTGCACTTCGGGCAGCGGGCATCATGGGGTGCGGTGAACGTCTCTTCCGGCATCCTGGCGCTCCGATCAGATTGGCGGCTCAGTCAGGCCGCACGGGCGCGGCTCCATCGGTACATCTTTTCCCAGCAACAAGACCCGGTTCCTGCCCATCGCGCTCGGCTCGATCAGGCGAACGACGGCGTTGCGCTCGGTAATGTAGCGTACGGCATCGGTCGCGTGTTGCGTTGCCGTGTAGAGCATCTCACCGAGACCGAGTGAGGCGAGAAAGGCTGCTTGCGTCGTCAAACCAAGCGTCGTCAGACCCGCCCGGTTCGCGGCGTGTACAAGCATAGTGAAGTCCACATGCGCCGTCATGTCTTGCTCGCCGAGCCGCAGAAAGGGCGCGCGATTGGCCGTGTGCCGAAAATAACACATCAGCGAACCTTCCGGAAAGCGGCCAGGGCGGTAAAGGGCGGGCGCGACGTCGCCATAGTCAATCACGACCACATATCCGGCTTCAAGACGATGGGCAATTCCGGCGATCCACGGCGTGGTAGCGAGACAAACCTCCGCGATCTGGCCCTCCTGAAGCATGACGCCCTCGGCGGCAATCCTTTCTGCGAGGGCGAGAGTTGATGGCGTTCCCCATTCCTCGGTGAACACGGTTCGGTCCGCGTCCCAGCGAACAAAGGCTTCGCGCAGGTCACCGTCTTCGATACGAATCCGATGAACGGGGAGCGCGTCCACAAACTCATTCGCGAGCACGACGCCGATGATTCCGGTTGTGGGTGCGCCCCATGCGACATGATTTTCGTGCGCCGCGACTGCCGACCGGGCGCGTGCGAGCGTGGGGAAGGAGACGTCATCGAGCCAGTACGTCGTCACGGCGTATGCGCCGGGCGCGATTTCCCGCAGGGCGTCGAGGAGGGTTCGGGCGAGCGTTCCCGCGCCTGCTCCATGCTCCCAAACGGTAAATGCGGCCGGCGCACCGAGGAGCCGCCAGCACTCCGCGACCTGGACGGCGAGGCACCGACCGAAGTATGGCGTCGTCTCCGGCGCGGTGAGAAAGTCTGCACCATCGCGTCCCGGCGCGCCTCGACCACTCGCGTAGTAGCCGTATACCGAGTGCGTGAGCGCGAGTGCCATGTAGTGCGCGAACGGAATCCGGCCACCCGCGTCGGCAATGACCGCGCGAATCACGGCAATCAGATCGGGATTTCCGCTGGTCGGACCTGGTGTCGTCATGGCGCAATGGTACCGATCCAGCGGGCATGCGGCAATGGGGGCGTCGCGGCGTGTCCGCTCAGCCGCTATCATAGGTGGTGATACGGAAATGAGGGCACGGATGGACGTCCACGAGCGACGCTTCCTGACGACAAACGACCGACAGTATCTCGACGACGTCGAACTGACGCTCGCGCGCGTTTATCGCATCCCGCCGGAGCGCGCCGGGACGGTCGTACGCGCGCTCGGTCGCGATCTTCAGCGCATGCGCGCGCGTGGCGATCAGACACCGCCGGGCGTCCAATTTCCGTATGGCGGCGCGGTGGGGCACGCTGAGGCGCTGGCGGCGCTGATCGTTGCGCCGATACCCCCGTCTCCGGTTTTCCCTGGTCTCCTGGTGCTGATGAGCGCTGGGTCGGGGCTGCTGGGGATGCGGGTACTCCTCGCGCTCCTTTTCCGGGATTTTGCCCCGGTGCGCATCGGTTGGCTCGACATCGCGCTCGCGGTGGTCGTTGTCGGCGTCATCCTCGGCGCGGCGCAATCGGCGTGGCTACCGAAACGCCTGGGCCGCATCAATTGGCTCTCACTTTCACTCGTGCTTGGCATCACGATCGGCCTTGGTGCGACCGCACTGTTGCGCGTGCTGGATGTGCATCGCACGCTGCTCACGCTACCGCTCTGGCTCGCGGCGGTGATTGCGGCAGTGTGCGGGGCGCTGACCTGGTTATTGACGTGGCCCGGCGATGACCTGATCTGCCCGGCCAGCGATTAACCGTTTGATTTAATCCCGGCCCTATTTGTGGCCGAGGTATCCCGGTAGAGTGTACGGGCCTTGTGGCGGGAAGGTAAACGTGCTCGTTGCCGGCGCGCGCGGAGGAGGCACGATCGGCGAGCGGGTGTGCTCAACGAAGACGGGATCGCCGCCGATAGTGACATGGATCTGGCCGCCGCTCACCTCGACGGGGAGCGGCGATCCGGCCAGATCGAAGGCCTGCGCTTGCTGGGAGGATGTTGGCAGGTTCGTACGCCCGCCGCCCCAGACGACATCCACAATCACGCCATTCTTGCTGAAACGGTAGGCGATCCCCGCGCCCGAATCTACCGTACCCTGGGCGGTCGCACCACTGAGATGCGTCGTCATTGTTTGATATGCGTTGTACGAGAACTTTGGTGTCTTCCAGTCGTTGTGGACGAGGCCATAGTTGTTCTCAGCATTACCGGGATCGGTGCCATCATCGCGGAAATTGTACCAGAAGATATGCTGCACATCGAGCCCCTGGTAATCAAGCGACATGACGTACTGCCGGATCATGTAGTTAGCTTGCGCCTGCTCGGAACCGACGCCACCGCCATAATCCGGGCCGCTGGATGCGCTCGACCAACCGATCTCCGTGAACCACCACGATTTGCCGGTTCGCGTCTCGATATCCTTGAGATGCGCGAGGTCCACAGTCTGGTAGTTCCCGTTGTCAATGCTCGATTTCATCGTGTAGGGGTGAAAGGCGAGTACATCGGTATACTGCGCGCCGCCCTGATTGAGGAAATCGTTGAACCATGTGAGTTCGAGGTTCGAGCACGCGCCGTTCATCACCGTCGCAGACGGGTCAATCGCCTCGATTGTCGTGTACGTCTCGCGCAGCAGGGTGATGTACTCCGCGACGCTGCCACTCCAGAAATGGGGTACGTCCGGCTCGTTCCAGACTTCCCACGTATGAATCTGCCCTTTGTAATGAGTGACGACGGCCGCGACATACTTTTTCCAGAGGCTAATATCAGGCATGGAGTAGTTCACTGTGCCGGCCGTCTGGGCGGAGTTGTTGTAGCCGAGGAGTCCGAGAATCTCGACATTGCGGCCGCGCGCGTCTCGCACCATTTCGTCTGTGAAACCCCAATCATAGCTGCCGAGTGGGTGTTCGACCCAGTCCCAGCGGATCTCTTCGCGGATCCAGCCAGCCCCAGTGCCGACCGCCAGATCCATTGGGCCGTTCTGCTGCCCATAGATGCCGAAGCGCGTTGAGATATGCGTCACCACGCCGAAGCGGGAGCCATTGCCGACGGCAAGCGTCACTAGGCTGGCCGATGGATCCGGCCCACCAGTCGTCGCGCCGACACCGTTTACCATGCTCAGACACAATGCAATGAGAATTAGAAATAGAGATGCGCGCGCGCGCAAGTGAAGACTCCTCATCCCCTCGGTACCCCCTACAGGCTTCATAATTTACCGACGCGCCCACAACGCGCCGTTCGCACACAGTGCAACATTATGGAGTGTACACGATGCGTCCATGAATGTCAGTACAGATTTTACGGACTCTCAGCCTGTTTTTTCGTTTGCACGATGCCGATAGGAAGCCAATTATGGTAGAGTTGCGTTGTACGAAGCGCGGGAGCAAAGGGCGTGTAGATGCCGCATGGACAAAATGAATCGAACAAGCGAGCCGCCGCACGCGGCAGAACAAGACGAACCGACACAGCCATCACAAAGGCTGCGTGCCTGGGCAATCGAAGCGGCGCCGATTCTCGTCGTCCTTGCCGCGACGATCTACCTCGTCGGCTTTTCGCTTTTCCGGCAGAACTGGTCCTCGCTCCTGATTTTCGTGCCGATTTTCATTGTTGCCGCCGCTCTCGGCCGGTTGCGGTCGTTCGCGGTTACCTGGGCGCCGCTAGCCGTCTTCCTCGACGCCTTCGCGCGGTTGCGTGGCGTCGCGGATAAAACAGGCATCCCGATCCATCACACGGCGGCGCTGGAAGCGGACCGCTTTCTCTTTTTCGGGACGGTGCCAACGGTCTGGCTCCAGAACCGCCTGACAATTCCCAATCACTTCCGCTGGTATGATTACGCGGCGACGGGGTTCCACTGGAGCCACTTCGTCATGCCGATCACGATCCTCTTCATCCTCTGGCTGAAGCACCCCGCCTTTTTTCGCCGTTACCTGATTGCCTTCGTTGTGCTAACGACGATTGTGCTCGACATCTACTTCATCTTCCCGGCCGTGCCGCCATGGATGGCGGCGCGGGAGGGGTACCTACCGCACCTCGCCCGGCCAATGGTGGATGTCGCGGTGCAGGCAGATCGAAGCCTGTTCGGCAGTGTCTATGCGACAATCGGTGCGAGCAATGATGTCGCGGCGATGCCCTCCCTGCATGCGTCGTACCCATTCCTCGCCTACGTGATGTTTTGGCCTGTATCGCGCAAACGCGGATTGCTCGGTCTTCTGTACTTCCTGCTGATGAGCCTCGCGCTCGTCTATCTTGCGGAGCATTATGTGATTGAGATTCTCGCGGCGATGGTCTGCGTACTGATTAGCGCCCGTATCGCCTACGCGATTGATCGTCGCATGCCGCCCTTGCCGGAGCGACGCCCGATCCGGGAGCCCATGCGCATCGCCCCCTTTGCTGAAGCGCCTGTGCCGGTTCACGCGCCATGACCGCACCGCTCACGATCACCGCAGTCGAGATAGACGGCACGGTCACGCGCCCGCTCCGATTTGGTGGGTCACCCGGCGAGGCGCTGTATGCCGCACTGCGGGAAGCGATGCTCAAGCGCGGCTGTCTGCGGGATCGCGCGCACAAGGGACAGTGCATGAATTGCGCCTTGCTCCCGCAGTGTGCTGTCTGGCCGATCGTCGCGCCTGCGGACCCGACGCGGCGGCAACGTGGCGCATACGTGCGCCCATTTGTGTTGCGATTGCCCGAAATGAAGGCTGGCGGTGCCCCCGTTGGCGCGCGCTTGACCTACGGCATGACGCTCGTGCAGGACCAGACATTTCCTGCGTTGTGGGAGGCATTCGCACTCGCCTTTGTGCAAGCCGCGATTCAACTCGCGGAATGGGGGTTTGGCCTCGCCGTCCGCGAAGGAGAGCAGGCGGCGCGGCGGGGCGCGATCTCGGTTGGCCGTGTCCGATGGGTGCATCCAATCACCGGTGAAAGCGAGGCCTTCACTACCAAGTCTATCGCGCCGATGCCACCGTTGTCCGCGACCTTCGCGCCCACCGATGACCTGTCAACAAGGGTGGATATGCGGTCTCTTTCCCTCACGTTCCTGACTCCGACGCGATTGGTGTCGGGCGGTACAACGATGCAACGGCCTGAACCTACCGTGCTGCTCCACCGGATCGCCGAACGGCTCGATGCGGTAGCGGAGGCAGTGGGCGCGGAAGTGCCACATCTGCTGGATGACACGGCCTTCACTGCGGCAATCAGGCGACTGGAAGTGCGCGATGATACCATCCAGTGGATCGGCGATGATGCGCGCGGCGGTTTCGTCGGCAGCGCGACACTTGCTGGCGCGCCCGACGATCTCGCACGGATCGCCCATGTTCTGCGCTGGGGCGCGGCGCTCGGTGTTGGCAAAGGGACGTTGCAGGGTGCGGGGCGGTTTGTCGTCGGGCCTGTACCACCGACGGCCCGGATGACGCTCGCCGCTGAGGGGCCACCGCAACCCGTCGCGTCACCACGATCCAAAGCCGTCCCAAACTCCCCACGGACGCGTCGCCCGGAGGGTGGGCCTCGCCACCGCAGTCGGAAGCGATAACGAGTATGTCCGTGTCGCCTTGCTTGGTAGTGTAGACTTCAGCCTGCGTCCCTCTCCCATAATGAATCTTGCTCAGTAGATTACGCAGGCTGAAGCCTACGCTACCGGTAATACGGTGTCATCCGACAGTTCGCGCGCGGCGATGTCGCGTCGGTACGTAGCGCCGTCGAAGTGGATGCGTTTAGCGCTCGCGTAGGCGCGGTCGCGGGCCTCGCGGAGGGTTGGGGCAACTGTGGCGATGGTCAGCACGCGCCCGCCGCTCGTCACGATGCTCCCGTCTTCACTTTTTTTCGTCCCGGCATGGAAGACCAATGCGTCGGTATCGAGGGTATCGAGGCCGGTGATTGGCAGATCGGTCGGATACGCGCCGGGATAGCCACCCGACGCGAGAACGACACCGACGCACGCTGCATCATGCCACCGAATCGTGTCCACGACGCCTGCTAACCGCCCGGTCGCCGTCGCCACACAGAGCGCGAGCAGATCAGCATCGAGCAGCGGCAGGATGACTTGCGTCTCGGGGTCGCCGAAGCGGCAATTGTACTCGATCACCTTCGGGCCATGCGCCGTAAGGATCAGCCCCGCGTAGAGAACGCCACGATAGATGATGCCCTGTTCCACGAGCGCGCGGGCCGTTGGCCGGAGAATTGTCTCCATGATGTGAGCGAGCAGGCCGTCGTCCACGAGCGTGGTTGGCGCATAGGCTCCCATACCGCCGGTGTTCGGGCCAGTGTCGCCATCGCCAATCCGTTTGTGATCGCGCGCGGGGAGGAGCGGTACAACCGTCTCACCGTCCACGAGCGCCAGCACAGAGACTTCATCGCCGGTCAGAAATTCCTCGATCAAGACGGTATGCCCTGCCGCGCCGAATGCGCCACCTTCCAGCGATTCGCGTACGGCGGTTTCCGCTTCACCGCGTGTCGTGCAGATCGTCACTCCCTTGCCGGCTGCAAGGCCATCTGCCTTGATAACGACGGGATACGAGACTTCTTCCAACGCGGGCAGTGCACGCTGAATAGCCGAGAATGTCTCCGCGCGCGCGGTCGGGATGCCAGCACGGTGCAAAAGCGCTTTCGTCCACGTCTTGCTGCTCTCGATCTGCGCGCCGTCCCCGTTTGGCCCGAAGCAGGGAATGTCGCGCGCTCGTAACCCATTTGCTATCCCCCGCGCCAGTGGCTCTTCTGGGCCGACGACGACGACATCAATCTGCTCGTTCTCCGCCAGCATGATGATGCTCTCGACGTCTACCGTCGGGATGACGATGTTTCGGCATGTATCCGCCGTTCCAGCGTTACCGGGCGCGACGATCAGTTCCGCGCAATTCGGCGATTGGGCGATCTTCCATGCGAGCGCGTGTTCCCGCGCTCCGTTCCCGACGATGAGGACACGACTCGTCATCGAAGCCTCACCCCCGGCCCCTCTCCATCGCCCATAGACCAGGGAACGCATAAGGACCGTTTGGCGATGGAGAGGGGAGGGGATTGGTATGGAGCGTGAAGGTATTCTTTCAGCATCTGATGCATCCCGTGTATTTCTCCCCTCTCCATCGCTGTACGAACCTCACGCATACCCCGATCTTGAGGCGATGGAGAGGGGCCAGGGGTGAGGTTCCCTTCACTCCCACTCAATCGTCGCGGGTGGCTTGGAAGTGATGTCGTACGTCACGCGGTTGACGCCGGGGACTTCGTTAACGATACGATTGCTCATCCGCGCCAGGACTTCGTAGGGGATGCGTGCCCAGTCAGCGGTCATGGCGTCCTCGCTCGTGACGGCGCGGATAGCAATCGCTTCCGCGTAGGTGCGTCCGTCGCCCATCACGCCGGTACTCTCGACAGGCAGAAGCACGGCGAAATACTGCCATATCTCGCGATCTAATCCCGTCGCCTCGATCTCGGCGCGCACGATAACATCCGCCGCGCGCAGCGTTTCCAGTCGCGCATCGGTGATCGCGCCGAGGCAGCGGATCGCGAGGCCGGGGCCGGGGAAGGGCTGGCGGGCAATGATCGCGTCCGGTAGGCCGAGCGCGCGACCGGCCGCCCGCACCTCGTCTTTGAACAAGTGGCGCAGCGGTTCAACGAGCGTGAATTGCAAGTCCTTCGGCAGGCCACCGACATTGTGATGCGTCTTGATCTTCATCGTCGCTTTGGTGTCCGAGGTTGTGCTCTCGATCACATCCGGGTAGAGCGTCCCTTGGGCGAGGAACGCGAACGGGCCATGCGTCTTTGTCTCCGTCTCGAAGACGCGGATAAACGTCTCGCCGATGATCGCACGCTTTTTCTCCGGATCGGTCACGCCACTCAGTTTTTCGAGGAAGCGGTCGGTGGCGTCTACATGGACAAGGGCAATCTGAAAGGCGTCGCGGAAGGTGCGGACAACCTGCTCCGCCTCGCCCGCGCGCAAGAGGCCGTTGTCCACGAAGACGCAGGTCAGCCGCTCGCCAATCGCCCGGTGGACGAGGACAGCAGCGACCGATGAATCCACGCCGCCGGAGAGCGCGCAGAGCACCCGCCCCTGTTCGCCAACCTGCGCACGGATGTCCGATACCGCTTGATCTACGAAGTTCGCGCTCGTCCAATTGCCAGTGCAGCCGCAGACATCATAGAGGAAATTCCGCAGCAGGGGCGTCCCTTCGCGCGTATGCACGACTTCGGGATGGAAGAGCACGGAGGAGATGCGCCCATTCGTCGCAGCCGCAACCGGGGCGGTTGGTGACGATGCGAGCACATGCCAGCCAGGGGGAGGCGCGGCAATCGAGTCACCGTGGCTCATCCAGACATCGAGATGGCGTGGTAGGCCAGTGAAAATGCGGCCATCGGTAGTGACGTCCACGGAGGACGGGCCATACTCCGCGTGGCCTTCCCGCCGTACATCGCCGCCGAGGGCATGGAAGAGCGCCTGCATACCATAGCAGATGCCGAGGATCGGCACATCATGCACCAGCAACCAGTCTGGCAAGGGCGGTGCGCCCGGTTCGTAGACGCTTTTCGGTCCACCGGATAGGATAATGCCCTTCGGATGAAGCGCGGCGATCCGTTCCCACGGCGCATCGTGTGGAACGAGTTCGCTGTAGACGTGCAGTTCCCGCACGCGACGGACAATCAACTGCGCCGTCTGCGAACCGAAATCCACAACGACGACGGTGTCGGGAGGTTCGGAGTTCGGAGTTCGGAGTTCGGAGTAGGTCATCGAACTGCGAACCTCGAACTCCGAACGTGTTCTTCACATTGCTTATTGCTCATTGCTCGTTGCTCTCCTTACCAAGATAGACGTAGCGGGTGTCGTACTGCCAATCGTGGATCGCCGCGATGTCCGCATCGAGGCGGGGGGCGAGCGGATCGAGGAATTTCGCGAGGTGAATATCCACCACATCACGGTCATCGAGGCCGAGCGCGCCGCAGAGGCTGTCGAGCGCGATCTTCAAGCCACCATCGAGATCGCGGCGGCGTGGCGACAAAAAATAGAAGCCGAAGTCTATGCCGAGCGGTATGCCACGCATCCCTTCCAATTCTTCGAGCAGTACAGCGTCGTGCGAGACGGCATTCTCGACCGCCGCCATTACCTGCTTCTTGAACGCGGATGCCTCCTTCGAGAGGACGCGCTTATGACCGACCGTCACGTACTGGTTATTGACGCCGGGTGGCAGGGGAAGGGTCAGACGCACCGAGGCCTCCCACGGATTCGGCGATGCGTCCGTACACACCGCGTGGGTGTAGGATAGCGGTGAGCGCGTACGCCCGTCAATGCGCGGACATGGGAACGGGTAGAAACCGGGGAGAAGCGCAGAGGACGCAGAGATGAGAACGAATATTGGGAAGACTAAAATGAGACGCTTCTTTCTCTCCTCTGTGAACTCTGCGGCTTCTCCCCGGTTTCTGCTCATGGAGGTGCGATGTGACGTTACGCGATCAATATGAGGAGCGATTGGCGGCGTGGCGGCGGGCACGGAGCCGGATGCTGTCGGATCGTTTGACGCAGTCGCGCAAGGAAGCGCAGATGCATGAGGCGGATGTCGAGCAGGATGACAGCGTGGCTGAGTATTTCGCCGATCGCACGATGGAGATGGCACGTCGCGTCGCGGCGGGCGAAGCCCGGATGATAGCACTCGCGGCGAACGCGGAGGAGATGCGGATTGCGATGGTAACGGAAGAACTTGACACAACGATTGCCTCGTACAATGAAGCGCTCCGCGCGATAGCGGAGCAACTTGCGGCACTGGATACGCGGATCGCGTCCGTCGCCGCACTCAGTCAACGCGCTGAGGAACTGGCAACCACCCTCCCCACATCAGCGGCCCGACATCATCAGATAGCGGACGCCGTGGCGGTGCGGACTGCGGAGATTGGCGAGCGGTTGCAGGCGCTTCAGGATGCGGTTTCGGAACCTGTGCCGCGTCTTTCGGTGGCGTAGGATTCAGCCTGCGTTCCCTCCGTAGCGGAATCCTTCGCAGGGAACGCAGGCTGAATCTACCCAAAGGGTGCCCGGCTACCGTTCTTTATCCTTGCGGCTGGCGCGGCACGGATTCGCCCTTTTCGAGAATAATGCGATCCGTAAGTCCACCTTCGCGGCCAACCTCTTCCTCATGTCCGCTCGCATCATGGACGGCGGTCGTGCCCTCTTTACGGTGCGTGTCGCCCGCTTCGTCGCCAGTGCGTTCCTCCATGACGGTGCCCTGCCCCGCCGCGATGGTTGCGTCGCGTTGCTCCTCATCTTTGAGTCGGTGATTCATCGGATACTTCTTCGCTTCGATATTCGCAGTGCGCCTGCGTTGCCACGGATGTGCGAGCGCAACCGGGATGCCACGGGGCTACGTCACTATGCGCTTTCCTAACCCTCGACCCCTTCCCTTCAAGGCAAGAGGAGTGAGCCTCCGTGCAATTGAGGTGTTCCCCGAACACCTCAGTAGTGCGAAGAGTCACCCCTTCCCTCGAAGGGAAGGGGCCGGGGGTTAGGAAAAATCCCGCCACGAGACCTGCGGACGCCAGTCGAGCATCCGTTTCGCCTTGCCGTTGTCCACGCCGGACTGGGTGCCGGTAAGCAATTTCGCCTGCTCACCAAGCGCTTTGGAGACCTGCGGGGCGAGTTCGGCGACGGGCCGTTCAGCGAGGGCGTCGTCCGCGACGATGTAGAAGGATTCATGCAGCGTCACATGGGTTTCGAGCGCCTTGCGGTAGGCAACGGCGAGATCGCGCACATCAATGTACGCCCAGAGGCCGGAGGCGAACGAGAGCGGCTGCTCGCGGATGCGCGTGACGACATCGGGCCACCAGCCATCGAAGACGACGTATGGCGGGCGAATGGAGATTACTTCGGTGCCGCAGCGGTTGCGGATCATTGCCGCCGCTTGCTCGCCAACGAACTTGGAGAGCGCGTACGGGTCCTGCGCCTGATGCGGGTGGCACTCGTCCACGGGCAGGTACGAGGGCCACCATTCGTGGGTGCGGAAGTCCATGCCGAGCCAGTTGATACTGCTCGTCTCGATCAGTTTCGGGACGCCGAGCGTCCCGACCATCTCCACGATGGTATAAACGCTCAACACGTTCGTCGCATAGACGACCTCTGGTGGGTTCTTCGTTGGGCTCGGAATCGCTGCAAGATGAATCACCGCGTCCGGCTTCCTGCCTCGGAAGGCGAGCACACCAGCAGCATCGGCGGGTTGCGTCATGTCCGCCTGCACGTACTGGACGCCTGCCGGGAGGTCTGCCGGAGCGCGGGCACGATCGGTCGCGACGACTTCATAGCCGTGTGTGGCAAGTTCCTTGACGACCTGTTGCCCAATCCGGCCGCTGGAACCAGTGACGACGATGCGCACGGGTGCTCCTTTCAGTCGCGAGTTCGATGTTCGATGTTCGGAGTTCGGAGTATCGCTCCGAATTTCCAACTCCGAACATCGAACTTACCTGTCGTAGTCATGCCACGAGCGCTGCGGCTTCCAACCGAGGAGTTTCTTCGCTTTCATGTTAGCGATATCGGCCTCGTGGCCGCGAACACCGATGTCGAGCGTCCCGGCGTCTCGATATGCCTGGTGGATGCTCGTCTCAATTGGCTCGTCGGTGAATGCTTCGTCATTGACGATATAGAGGGCTTCGCAGCCGATGTTCTCCTTCTCGACGCTCAGGCGATATGCCTCCGCGAGGTCTTCAGCGTCAGAGTAGGACCACGACAGCCATGTTGCCGGTCTATCGCCGCGCATCTGGCCGATGCGCATCGGATACTCGTCCGGCGCGATGACGAGAGCCGGACGGATGGAGATCGCCTGCGCGCCGGTGCGGGCATGGAGCATTTGCGCGGTCGCTTCGCCCGCGATCTTGGAGAGGCCGTAGGCATTGACGACCCAGTTCGGTGTCGTCTCATCCATCGGCCAGCGGGGTGGCGCGATCGTGCCGCCCGAGCGCATGTATTGGTGGACATTGACGCTGCTCGTCTCAACGAATTTTGCAATGCCGAGTTGCGCGCATGCCTCCGCGACGTTGTAGACCGAGAGAGCGTTAATCCGCCAGACTTCGGCCGGCAGTGATGACGCGACGGGCCAGACGTTCGGCAGCGCGGCGAGATGGATGACGGCGTCGGCAGTCGTCCCCCGGAACGTCAGCGCGCCGACAACCTGCCCCATATCCGTCGTATCCACCTGCACGAATCCCGCGCCCGGCACGGGATCGCGGGGCGGGCGGCGTGTTACGTTGATGACCTCGTGGCCCGCCGCAATCAGATTGCGGACGACGAACCCACCGACAATACCGCTGCCTCCGGTGACGACGATACGCATGAGTACTCCCTTCGGTCGTGAGTGCTGAGTACTGAGTGCTGAGAGGGAGCGCTCCTGTTCAGCACTCGTTACTTCACGATGTCGCGCCAGTAGTATTGCTGTGTAAAGCCGAGGAGGCGTTTGGCCTTTTCGTTTGTGACGCCTGCGGCATTTCCGGTCAGATGGGCGGCTTTATTGCCTGCCTGTGTGAAGTATTGTGGGACGAGTTCGGCGAGGGGGCGCTCGGCCCAGGCGTCTTCGGCAGTGCCGTAAATTACTTCGTCCTGTAAGGCCGTCTGTTCAAGAGCGAGGCGGAAGAGGGTTGCAAGATCGCGCGCGTCCACGTAGGTCCAGAGGAAGCCACCGGCAACGAGCGGGTTGGCACGGTTGGCGTCGAAGCGTCGTTGATACTGATCGGGCAGGATGACGGCAGGCGGGCGAATCGCTATCGTCCGCATGCCGCAACGGCGGTGAAAGCCGTGCAAGATCTCTTCACTGGCGACTTTCGACAGTGCATATGGGTCCTGCGCAAGGGTGCGATGCTCTTCGTCCACGGGGAAGTAGTCAGGCGTGAAGTCGCGATAGCGGAAATCAAGGCCGAGATGATTGATGCTCGATGCGTAGATGACGCTGCCGATACCGAGCGCGGCGCACGCCTCGCAGACGTTATACGTCCCCTCGGTGTTCTCGTTGAAGACGACGTGCGCCGGGTTGCGCATCGGGTTCGGGATTGCCGCGATATGCAGTACGGCATCCGCCCCCGCGAAAGCGCTGACCAGTTCGCCCATGTCGGACGTGTTCGCCTGAACGAACTTCACGCCCGGTTGCGGTTGCTTCGGAGCGGAGCGGGTCGCGTTGACCACTTCATACCCGTGCCGTGTGAGGTCCATGCAGATGAGATGGCCGATTCCGCCGCTACCACCAGTGACGACGACTTTCACGGTTGCGCGCTCCTTTCACGGGGACGAGTGCTGAGTACTGAGTGCTGAGGGCTGAGTGCCGATAGACTACGACGGTACTCGTACCAGTGTATCATCCGCTACCGATCACTGATGCCGATCATCGGCGACGGATTACTCAGTACTCAGCACTTCCCGATGCTATACTCATTCCTGCATGACGCGACCGAGCGGTGCGCGGATGCGAGGGCGAGCATGCAGCGGGAGGATGTTCACCATTTCACAGCGGACACATACGCGTGGTATGAGCGCGAAACGGAAACCGTCGCTCAGGCAGATGGAGCCGGAAGTCGCCCAGGCGGCGGCCGTGCTCGATCTGCAATTCGCGCGGTGGGATTTGCTGCGTGAGGCGCTGATTCATCGCTCCTATCTCAATGAGGACGCGAGCGCGACCGAATCGAACGAGCGGCTCGAATTCCTTGGCGATGCCGTGCTTGGCTTCATTGTCGCGCGGTATCTTTTCGATCGCTTCAAGGACGCACCGGAGGGCCAGTTGACACGCCGCCGCATGGCGCTCGTCAGCAACCAAACGCTCGCGCGGTGGGCGCGACGGATCGGGCTTGACCGTATGCTGCTTATTTCTAAGGGCGAGCGCGGCATCGAACTGCCGGATCGCGTGCTCGGCGGTGCGTTCGAGGCACTCCTTGCGGCCATCCTGCTCGATCGGGGAAGTGCGGCGGTTGAGGCCTTTCTCGTGCCGATCCTCGATGCCGAGGCGGATGAACTAGTCGCGCGGACGATGGCCGGGAACTTCAAGGGACGGTTGCAGGAGATCGTGCAGGAGCGGGAACGCATCACGCCAACGTATCAGACGCTCGACACGCCTGGAACGGATCATGAGCAGCGTTTTACCATCGCGGTGATGCTCGATGAGCGCGTGCTGGCAACCGGGCAAGGCAAGAGCAAGCAAATAGCCGAACAGGCAGCAGCGGAAGCGGGCCTCGCGGCATATATCGCGCAGGAGCGCGCCGCAGCGGGTGACGAAGATGAAGAACACGACTAGTAGCGTAGGCTTCAGCCTGTGCCCCTGATCGTTCGATGTCGCCTACAAAAGGGCGCAGGCTGAAGCCTACGCTGCCGTGATGGTGAAGGGGTGATAGACGATGGGAAGTGTGTACGGCGAGTTACGTGTCTTCACGGGGAACGCCAACCCGGCCCTCGCCGAGCGTATCTGCCGCGCGATTGATATCCCGCTTGGCCGCGCCGAGGTCTTCGAGTTCTCGAACGAGAATATCTTCGTCCGCATCCTTGAGAGCGTGCGCGAGAACGATGTCTTCGTCGTCCAGCCGCTCTGCCGCCCGATCAACCGCTCGATCATGGAACTGCTCATTATGATTGACGCGCTCAAGCGGGCATCGGCGGGACGGATTACGGCAGTGTTGCCCTTCTTTGGCTACGGCCGCACGGACAAAAAAGACCAACCGCGCGTGCCAATCACCGCGCGGTTGCTCGCGGATCTGATCTCGGTCGCCGGGGCGAATCGGGTGCTGGCGCTCGATCTCCACGCTGGGCAGATTCAGGGTTTCTTCAATATTCCGGTGGACGAGTTGACCGCATCCTTTCTGATCGGCGACTATTTCCGTGAGAAGCGGCTGAAAAATCTCGTCGTCCTCGCGCCTGACCTCGGCAGCGCGAAACGCGCGCGCAATGTCGCAACCCTCGTTGATGCGTCGCTCGCGATCATCGAGAAGCGCCGTGTCGGCAATGACGATCAGTCCGAGGTGCTGAATGTCATCGGCAGCGTCGCGGGCTGCCCGGTGCTCATCGTGGATGATGAGATTGATACGGCGAGCAGCATCTGCCACGCGGCCAGTGCGGCGGTGGAGCACGGCGCGTCCGCTGTCTATGCTGCCTGCACGCATCCCGTCTTCTCCGGCCCTGCCCTGGAGCGGCTGCGGAACAGCCCGATTCAGGAGCTGGTCTGCACCGATACAATCCCGCTCCCGGCGGACGGCCTCCCGGCATTCATCACGCAACTCTCCGTCGCGGACATCCTCGGCGAAACAATTCTGCGTATTCACACCGGCACGAGCGTGACCTGGACGTTCCACTAAACAAATGCTGAGTGCTGAGAGGAAGCGAATCTCACTCAGCACTCAGCACTCAGCACTCAGCACTTCATTAGCAGCATGCCGGTGCGGGGCCGGGTTCCTTCGTGTCGTCACCGAGCAGGATAAGGATGTCGGCGGCACCGCTCTCGGCGGGCCGTTTCGACTGTCCGTTAACGCTGTTCGGGTTCAGGCCGAGCGTTTTAGCGAGCGCCACGGCGGTCTTCTCAGTATCTGGCGAGAAGTAGAGAATTTTCGTTTTCGGCACATTGCCCTTGATTGTCGGTGGCGCGTCAATAAAGGTCGCGCTCGCGTACCCCTGCTTCTGTAGCGTCTGCGCCCAGCGATTGGCGAAGCCGCCGTTGCGCGTGCCGTTCTCCACAACGACCTTTGCAGTCGTATTGACACCCACGTTTGCTTGTGCGGCAATGCTATCCCGGTTCTCCTTTGGCGAGAACTCTTTCGCGCGCGCGATTGCCTTGTTCCAATCTATAAGCGCGTAATAGCCATTGCAGTTATTACACTCAGTAAGAAGGTCGGTGAGCGTAAACTGCTGGATCGCATTCTTTTGCAGATCGGTGCCGAATTTCGCGAAGCCGATCCAGTTACTGTTGAGATTTCCCCGCGGGAAATCGGTGCGCACTGAGGCGCCAAGGGTATCAACCAGCCCGGTCGCCTTCGAGAGCAGATTGAGTTGTAGCGCCTGCTGGCGGATGCCGAGGAGCACCTGCTGCTGTCGCTGGTTGCGCTGGAAGTCGTTATCGTCATGCCGGGTGCGGGCAAACTTCAGCGCCTCATCGCCATCGAGATGCACGAGGCCTGACGGGAAGAAGATACGCGTGAACTGATAATCCTCGGTTGGATATTCATCGTCCTTGAGCGAATAGGGATTATCCACAGTCACGCCGCCGAAAGCGTCAACGATTTTCCGAAAGCCAACGAAGTCCACTTGCGCGTAGTAGTCAATCTGGATGCGGAAATTCTGCTCGATCGTATCCCGAACAAGGGCGATACCGCCGCGCGTTGGGTCCACGTATTTGCTCACTTCGCCATTCGCATAGACATCGGACATCTTCGCCTGCCCGAAGCCGCCCGCCTGTGTGACAAGCAAATCGCGTGGGATAGAGAGTAGATTGACGTGCTTCTCCAGTGGGTCCACATAGGCGACAATAATCGTATCGGAGCGCGACGGATCGGTGTCACCTTCACGGGTGTCCACGCCAAGCATGAGGATTGTGAAGGGGTCTTTGCGGTCGAAGTTAATCGGTGGCGCTTCGGTCGGGATCGGTGTTGTCTGGACCGCCGGGATCGTTGGGAGCGGCATAATCGTGCCCAGTGGATTGGGCGTATTGGTTGGCCGTGAAGTGCTGGTTTCACTAACAATCGGGCCCCGTGCCAGGGGGTTTGCAACGATTTTGTTCGCGGCCCGCTCGGTGTGAACGATGATGTTGAGCGCGTATCCACCGACGGCGAGGAGTAGGAGGATCGGCACTGCCGCAAGAGCAACTACCCACCGCGCGGGGCTTTTGCGCTTTGTCGGAGGCGGCACGATCGCGGGCATCACCTCTGTCTGCCGGATGCGCGCGGTGCGCGGGCCGAACTCGGTCCGCACTTGCGCTTCCTGTTCCAGCCGGGCAGCACGTATCCCGCGTTTGTAGTGGCCGCGCAGTCTCGGACTGGTCGCCTGCCGTGCATGCATCGCACGCCGGATACGTTTGCGTGCGTCGTCGTCCATGCCCTCTCTCCCCTCGGCGCGCACCCACCTGTGTCGGGGCCGGAGTATACCACACAGCGGCGAAGGGGCGGCCTGTGGACGGAATAGGTAATCCTACGGATGCCTCACGCTCGCCACTCGCGTACGATTCTTGTACAAGCCCAATACGGGGCATCGCAGGTAACCGAGAGGAGCATGTCATGGCTAGTACACCGCAGGTGGATCGCATGGTTGTCCCGGCACACGGCGACCTTATCCGCATCGTCCCGCTCCATGTGCCCACGGACCTCACCGACCAGATGGCGGGCATACCGGGCGCCCCGCCCGCCACACCACCGCATCTCACCTTCCGTAGCGGCAACGGCGCGATGCTCTCCTCGGTCAAGGTCTACACGATCTTCTGGGGGGCGGCGTGGCAGGGCGCGCAGGTGCCGATGGTGGCGCAGATCAACGCGTTCTTCGACAGGGTTCTCACTGGCCCGCTGATGGACCAACTGGCGGAGTACAACACCGGTGGCTTCACCGTCGGTCATGGTCAGCGCATCGGCACAACGACGATTACCACCCCGCGAGTCGGCCGCACGGTGACGGATAATGCGATCCAGCACATGCTCCAACAGGAGATCGCGACGAATCACGCGATACCGCAGCCGACGCCGAGTACGCTCTACTACGTCTACCTGCCGCCGGGCGTCTCCGTCGTCCAGGGTGGGTCGCGCTCGTGCCAGGCATTCTGCGGCTATCACAGCGATATCAGCGGCCAGATCTTCTACGCCGCGATGCCCTTCCCCGGATGCAACGGATGCACGGGTAACCTCTCGCCACTCGATGCGCTGACGTCAACCAGTTCGCACGAACTGTGCGAGGCGATCACCGACGCGATCCCCGGCAACGGCTGGTATGACGATGCCAACGGCGAGATCGGCGACATCTGCGCCTGGCAGACGAAGAAGATCGGCAACGACACCGTCCAACTGGAATGGTCCAACGGGCAGGGTAGATGTATGTGATCAGCGCGCATGTATGTTCGTCGGCACTCAGGGCTTATGCGTTCGCGCCGGAAACCTCTCCCCCAACCCCTCCCCGAGGCGGGGAGGGGTTGGGGGAGTAAACCCCCTCCCGCGCCGGGAGGGGGCGGGGGGTGGGTACTTCCCCGCGAAATACGAGAACGCATACGCCCTGGCCCGGCACTCACGCCGAGAATGCATAAGCGCTGTAATCGTGTATACTCACCCGACACCGTAGCGCACCAACGCGTAAGGTGGGATACGCATGTTTGCAATGAATGTCCACCGGACGGTGGGCAGGGGAGGCCACCCGGCATATGTTCCGCCCCTTGGATTACTTTCTTGGCGCGTTCAGCCGCGATCTTGGCATTGACCTGGGTACGGCGAATACCCTTGTCTATGTGCGCGGGCGGGGGATTGTCGTGTCGGAGCCGTCGGTCGTCGCGATTGACTCACGCACGAAGCGCGCGCTCGCTGTCGGCGCGGAAGCGAAGGCGATGCTCGGCAAAACGCCCGGCAACATTATTGCCATCCGCCCACTTAAGGATGGCGTGATCGCGGACTTCGATACCGTCGAATTGATGCTGCGGTATTTCATCACGAAAGTGCACCCGCAGCGCGTCATGGCGCCGCATCCGCGCGTCGTCGTTGGCATTCCGTCCGGCGTCACCGAAGTGGAGAAGCGGGCCGCAAAGGATGCCGCGCTCTCGGCAGGTGCACGCGAGGCGTACACAATCGAAGAGCCAATGGCGGCGGCAATCGGCGCGGGTCTGCCCGTCAATGAACCGGTCGGGAGCATGATCGTGGACATTGGCGGCGGCACGACCGAAGTCGCCGTGATCTCTCTTGGTGGCATTGTCGTGAACAATTCGATCCGCATTGCCGGAGACGAGATTGACGACGCAATCATTCAGTACGCACGGCGCGATCACAACCTCGTGATCGGCGAACGGATGGCGGAGAACGCGAAAATCGCTGCTGGCAGCGCCTACCCGCTCGAACAGGAACGTCGCGTGATGCTCCGAGGGCGTGATCTCCTGACCGGATTGCCGAAGGAGATCGAGATTTCGTCTGTCGAGTTGCGGGACGCGATCTCTGGCCCCGTTAGTACGATTGTAGACCTCGTCAAGAGCAGTATCGAAGAAACACCGCCCGAACTCGTCGCGGACATTATGGAGCAGGGCATCACCCTGGCGGGTGGAGGCGCGCTTCTGTTTGGCCTCGAACGGCGACTGGAAATGGAACTACGTATGCCCGTCCATAAAGCGGAAGACCCGCTGACCTGCGTCGCTGAGGGAACCGGGCGGGTGGCGGAATCCATTCACCTCTACCATCGCGCGCTTGCCGGAGGCCAGGAACTCCGGCGGCCCTATTAGCATACGGAGGCGACGATGATGACGTCGTTCGGCTCGCGTCGGCGCCCTTGGCTCTCTATCGCGACCTTTATCGGCCTGACGCTCCTGATCATCCTGCTCGATTCGCAGCACGCCTTTGACCCGATCAAGGGCGGCGTATCGAGCGTCCTTGCATCGTGGCAGGAGCGGGCTAAGGCGGTGGGCGACCGCCTCGGCGTCGCGCGTGGCGGCGTCCAGAAAACTGAAGACCTGCAAGCGCAGATTGATATGCTCACCGGGCAGCGGGATCAACTGCTGGTAGACAATAGCCGCCTCGCTGACCTCGAGCGCGAAAATCAGCAGTTACGCCAGCAACTCGATTTCCAGCAGGCGCACCCGACGTACGACTTCGTCACGGCAGATGTCGTCAAGAATGATCGCGAGTCTTCCAAGAAGGAATGCACGATTAACAAGGGGGCGAGCGACGGCCTGGCGAAGGGCATGGCTGTCACATCGCCCGAAGGGCTGATGGTTGGCATCATCACCAATGTGACAGCACATACGGCGCTCGTCACCTTCATCATTGACGACAGCATCCACGTTAGTGCGGTCGTGCAGGAGAGCGGTGAGCAGGGTATCGCCGCCGGTGCATGGCAGGAATCGAAACGGCTCCTGATGCGCGAGGTGGACAAGAACGCGAAGATCGAGAAGGGGCAGCGGATCGTCACCGGGAATCTCACCAATGGAGTTGAGCCGAATCTGCTTGTTGGCTCGGTCTATAGCGTGCAAAAGGACGACATCTCCGACACGCAGGTGATTGAACTGATCCCGTACGCGAACTTTGATAAGTTGCGCACCATCAGCATCGTGCGGGGGAAGAAGCAATAATGGCGTGGCTGCCGGATTTGCGGCTCTCCGCCGCGCTCGCCACGGCGAAGGGGACGTATCGCGCGACCCAACTGCTTGGTCGGAGCGGGGGGACGGCGATCCCCGGTCTTGTCGCCGAGCGCGTTGACCCGCGCCTGATCGGCAAACTCGCCGCACGGCTGCCGGAAGGCGCAATCGTCGTCGCGGGGACGAACGGCAAGACGACGACGGCGCGCATGCTCGCCGACATCCTGAACGTCAGCGGAAAAACAGTGTTGAACAATGGCGCGGGCAGTAATCTGAGCCGGGGGATCGCGGCCTCATTCGCGCGTCAGTCGTCGCTCTTTGGGCGACCGGATGCCGATATTGCTGTGATCGAGACAGACGAGGGCGCGTTCCCTGCGGTCGTCGCTGCGGTCCGGCCGCGCGTCATTGTCCTCAACAACCTCTTTCGTGACCAACTCGACCGCTATGGCGAACTGAATAGTGTCGCCGCCAAGTGGAAGATCGCGCTGGCAACGATCGCCCCTGGCACGCGCCTTGTCTTCGACGCTGATGACCCGACACTCTGCGCGCTCGCCGATGCCGCGCCGCCCGGCACGACGCGCGTTCCGTTCGGTCTCGGCCCACACGACTACACTCTGCCGGAACTGACTCATGCGGCTGATGCCGTGCTTTGCACGAAATGCGGGACGCCGCTGGAATACCACGCACTCTCCGTCGGGCATCTCGGTGATTGGTTCTGCCCAACCGGCGACAACGCGCGCCCCCCACTCGCCTTCACCGCTACAAATATCGCCTTGCGTGGCATGGAGGGGGTGGCGTTCACCGTCGCGCACGAAAACGTCCACTCATTCGCTGTCGAGACAAATGTGCCGGGCCTGTACAATGTCTACAACGCGCTTGGGGCGTCTGCGGCAGCAATGACAGTAGGCGTCGCACCGGAGTTTGTGGCAGCCGCTCTGCGAGCATTCGTCGCGCCGTTCGGGCGGATTGAGCGGATCGCGTTGCGCGGACGGCGGCTGACCCTCGCGCTAATCAAGAATCCGACCGGCGCGAATGAAGTCTTGCGCCTTATAACTACTGCGTCACCCGCGCCGCTCCTGATCTGCATCAACGATCTGATTGCTGACGGGCGCGACGTTTCATGGCTGTGGGATACGGATTTCGAGATGCTGGCGAACTATCCCGCACCGATTCGCGTCAGCGGTATCCGCGCCCTCGATATGGCGGTGCGGCTGAAATACGCCGGTGTGCCCGATGCGCGGATCATCGTCGTCCCGGCGATTGCCGATGCCTTGGTCGCGGTCGCCGAGCAGTCGGATGTGGGTGGCGATGCGTACGTACTGCCGACCTATACCGCGATGCTCGCCGCGCGTGAAGCGTTGCATACGCTCGGCGCACTGCGTGATGTGTGGTAGACAGCGGGACAATGATAGGCGGTAGCGTAAGGCTCTAGCCTGCATCCTCGTCTCGCAGAACGCAGGCTAAAGCCTACGCTACCTTTCAGAAGGGGTAGAGCAGCCCATGATGACGACCTACTCCCTGAGAATCACCTGGCTTTACCCGCGCCTGATGAATATCTATGGCGATCGGGGCAATGTCCGCACGTTGGAACAGCGGTGCATCTGGCGTGGCATCGCGGCGGATGTCGTCCGCGTCAGCGCGGGCGACCAACTCACGGCCGGGGACACGGACCTCTACTTCTTTGGCGGCGGGCAGGACCGCGAGCAGATTACTGTCGCGGCAGACTTGCAAGGAAGGACGGGCGATGCGATCAAGCGGGACATGGCGGAGGATGCGGTTGCGTTGACCGTCTGCGGCGGCTACCAACTTTTCGGGCACTATTATCGCCCCAACGAGACGGAGGACCTGCCAGGCATCAGCATCTTCGATGCGTGGAGCGATGCGGGGCCGGATCGGTTTGTCGGTAATGTCCTTTCGGAAACCGACTGGGGCACGCTGGTCGGCTTCGAGAATCACAGTGGCCGGACGTTCCTCGGCGCGGGGACGCGGCCATTCGGGCACGTCGTCGTCGGGCACGGCAATAATGGTCAGGACGGCACCGAGGGTGCGGTGACGCGGAACGCCTTTGGCTGCTATCTGCACGGCTCGCTCCTGCCGAAGAACCCCGCCTTCGCGGATCATCTAATCGGCCTTGCGCTCCGCCGCAAATATGGCCCGGATGCTATGCTTCCGCCACTTAATGATGCCCGCGAAGGGGAAGCGCACGCCGCCGCTGCCGCCCGTGCGAAGCAGACGCGGTAATGTATGATTGGTAGCGCAGGCTTTCCAGCCCGCGAGAGAGACGCAGGCTGGAAAGCCTGCGCTACCGTTTGACTCCCGCTCGCTTGCGTGCGGGTGCAGCCCACCATTCACGAACGTTATGTTATGATGGAAACGGGGTATGGAGAGACGTAGGGCGGACGGGAGGTAGGATGGAGCAACGCGGATCGGGAGCGGGTAGTGAGATCGCGCGCGTGTTGTTTGCCGTGCTCCTGCTCATCGTCGCGCTCGCGCAAGGGCCGGTGATCCAATCGCTTTTTCCGCTCGATGTCACGCCGAATCTTGTGCTTGTGCTCCTGACCCTCTGGGTGGGGTATCACGGTCTCCGCGAAGGGATGGCATGGGCGTTCGCGGCGGGCATCCTGCTCGATCTGCTCCTGTTCGCGCCACTCGGCGCGCACGCCCTCGCGTTTATGGCGGTAGCCCTGGCAATTGAGCCGGTGCGGCCGATCATGTTCGGTGATAACTACGCATGGGCGCTCGTCGCGGTCTTCGTCGCCGCGCTCCTGAGCGATTTCGTTTTTTTACTTGTGACGAACGCGGCGGGTCATCCGCTGCGTTTCGACACACTCTGGCGGTTCAGTATTGCCCGCGCGCTTACCGATGTACTGGCGGCGGTCATTGCCATGCCGTTCGTGCTCTGGATGCGCCGGTGGGGGAAGCATGCGGATTTTGCGTCGTACTAATCACCGGCGATACGGCTCGCAGCGGCTCGAGTTTCGCCGCTTCGGCACGCCGACCAAAGACTCGCCCAAAGACAAGAGCGCAGACCAGGTCTTTTTGGGTCGTCGGATGTTCATTTTCAAGGGTCTTGCCGCTGGGTGTTTCGCGGCGGTGACCGGGCGCATTGGCTACCTGCAACTCGGTCATCATCAGATCGCGACGCAGGAGGCGGTAACTCAGAATCTCCGCAGGCAGATTGTGAAAGCGCCGCGCGGACTGATTACGGACCGTAACGGTGCCATTCTTGCCGAGAACCGCAAGGCGTGGGGGCTCGCGCTGATCCGCTCCAAGTTACCGAAAGACCCGGTGCGCCGGGAGGCGATGTTTGCCGAAGTCGAGAAGTATGTGCCACTGGATTGGGCGATTACCGTCCTTCCTTTCGGGCCGCGCGCACTACCCGCTGTTGTCGAGGATGCCGCGAAGCGGCTGGCGCAATACAGCACGACGTACGACGATGTCAACATTGGCCGTATGCTCCGCCGGGCGAATCAGCAGCCGATTCTGATTGAGAAGACTCTGGCCAAAGAGGAAGTCGCGCCGATCAAGAAAGCAATTGGCGACATTCCCACGATTGCGTTTACGCGCTATGCGGAGTACCTCGTCTCGCCCGCCAGCCAGCCGGACGCGAATCGTCCGACGCTCGTCGCGCGGGGGTTGGATCGGCTTGTCGCTCTCGCCCTCGATGCGAACGTCCTTGATTTCCCCGGCATGGTCGTGGATGAAACGGTTCTCGCGCGGCACTACCCCCTCGGCGATCTCGTCTCGCATGTCGTCGGCTACGTTGGTCCGGTGATTACGGAAGACCTCCGCAACGACCCAACGTCGGGCGAGCCTGTCTATCAAACGGACGATGTGATCGGGCGGATAGGATTGGAGGCCGCGCTTGAAGACCAAATGCGCGGCAAAGCAGGCACACGCTATTATCTGGTGGACAGCCAGGAAGTTGACCGCGGGACATCGCAGTTTGTCGGTACGACGCCGGGGAAGAACCTCGAACTGACGCTTGATGTCATGTTGCAGAAAGCGGCGCGGGATGCGCTGCTGAAGCAGTTACCGCTCGCCCAGGCGAACGCGCGCAATGTGGACCCGAATGCAGTGGTGCAGTCGGCTGTTGCGGTTGTCCTTGATCCACGCAACGGTGAAGTGCTCGCGATGGTCAGCCTGCCCGCCTACGATAATCAAGTCTTCATTGATTCAGGCGACCGCGTTGCTGCCCGCAAGCAAATTAAGGCGTATCTCGATGATAATGTCACGAAGCCGATGCTCAACAAGGCGTTGTATGAGTTGTACGCTCCGGGGAGCACACTCAAGCCTTTTATGGCGTCGGCAGGACTGAATGAAGGAATCCTCAAGCCGGACACGACGTTCAACTGTCCCGGTGCGATCTACGTCCAATATGGGTTGGATGAGAATACGCGGGACGAGAAGCCGTGCTGGGTGAAGGCGCACGGAATCGCCCCGCACGGGCCGCAGACAGTCGTTGATGGGATCATGAACTCCTGCGACATCTTCTTCTATAATGTTGGCGCGCCCCACCAGATTGACCCCCAGACCGATAAGTATTTGCATTACTACGAGTATCTGCCCACAGGCGTGAAGAAGCATGACTTTCAGGGACTTGGTATCGAGGCAATGGACAAGTACTTCACGGATTTTGGGTTCGGCGCGAAGACCGGCATGAACGATTTAAGCGGCGAACAGGTCGGTGTCGTCCCTACGCCGCAATACAAAGAGCGCATCACGAAGACAGATGCCCAGCCGAAGGGCGATGTATGGGCACTGGGCGACACGATCAATGTGACGATCGGACAGGGATACTTCACCTGTACCCCGATGCAGATGGCAGTCGCGACGGCGGCAATCGCCAACGGCGGCACGTTCTATCGCCCACACCTCGTCCGCCGCGTCATGGACGACAAAGGCAACGAACTTCACAAAGCGGATACGAGTCCGCTCCGTCAGTCAATTATCAAGGCCGAACATCTTGACCTCGTGCGGCAGGGAATGCGTAATGTCATCGCGGATAAGCGTGGCACGGCGTTCGGCAAGATCAATGTCCCCGTCGAAGTCGCTGGGAAAACTGGCACGGCGGAGTACGGTGAGGCGGTGGTCGTCAAAGGCAAGCCGCTCACGTACAAGCGGCAGCATGCGTGGTTCACGGCGTTCGCGCCCTATCAGAACCCGGAGGTCGCCGTGGCGGTGCTGATCGTTGGAGGCGGCGAAGGGACAACATTTGCTGCCCCGGTTGCAAACGACATTCTTAACGCATATTTCGCGGGGTGAGCAACACCCAAACCGTAATGACGGGTATGGATATGGGGACGGGGGCGCAGGGTGAACGAGTCGCACGCACGATTACCGCGTATCGTCGTCCGTGGGACGCGTGACGGTCTCGTGATCGTGCTGCCCGAACGCGGGACGACACGGGAACTCGTACAGTCTCTCGGGCAGCGGATTGCCGGAGCCGAGGGCTTTTTCCGTGGCGCGGAGATTGTGCTCGATTACGGCACCCGCACCGTCATCGCGGAGGAGATCGCCGTCCTGCGCCAGGTACTCGACGAACGCGGCATCACGCTCCGCACGGCGACGGCGACCGGCTTCGATAGCCGCTCGACACTCCGCGCGCTCGGGTACAGCCCATTGAGTGCGATGCCGCAGCCACCGGTGCGCGGCGACGAGTCGCCGCACCATGTCCCAGTCATGCCGCGCGACGAATTGCCGATGCGCTACGTCCGCCGCACATTTCGCTCCGGCATGTCCCTCCATCATCCCGGCCATCTAACGGTGCTAGGCGACGTCAATCCGGGCGCGGAGCTGACGGCGGCGGGGGACATCGTTGTCTTCGGCTCGATTCGCGGCGTTGTTCATGCCGGGGTAATGGGTGATACTGGCGCGATCATCGCCGCCCTGCTGATGACGCCGACTCAATTACGGATTGGCACGATTTACGGGCGTCCTGGCGAGTCGCACTCCGACGATCCCGCTGATGTTGCGCAACGCGGCGAGGCGCCAGGCATCGCGCATCTGGACGGCGGAGAACTGATCATCGTACCGTGGTACGGTGGGCGCGACGTGCCGCCGCTTCGGTGAGAGAGTAGACAGTAATCAGTAGACAGTAGTCAGTAGTCAGAACGGAATCAGACCCTTTCTGACTACTGGCTACTGTCTACCGACTACTGCCAGGGGGACAGATGGCCGGACAGATCGTGACAATCACTTCCGGCAAGGGTGGCGTCGGCAAGACGACAACGACCGCCAATATCGGCACCGCGCTCGCGATGCAGGGTCGCAATGTCGTGCTAATTGATGCGGATATCGGCCTGCGGAACCTCGATATCGTTATGGGTCTGGAAAATCGCATCGTCTATGACCTCGTGGATGTGGTTGAGGGGCAGTGCCGCGTCCGGCAGGCAATGATCCGCGATAAACGGTCTCCGAACCTCTCGCTCATCCCAGCAGCGCAGACGCGCGACAAGGAGGCGGTCTCGCCTGAACAGATGGCGGACCTGACGCGTGAACTCGCCGAGAGCCACGACTTCGTCCTTGTGGATTCACCGGCAGGGATCGAGCAGGGCTTCCGCAACGCCATCGCCGGGGCGACACACGTCGTCGTTGTCACGACGCCCGAAGTCTCCGCCGTGCGCGACGCGGACCGGATCATCGGGCTAGTAGAGGCCGCCGAGTTGCCGCCGCCCCGCCTTATCCTCAACCGCTTCCGGGCCGATATGGTCAAGCGTGGGGATATGATGGACGTACCCGATGTTGAAGAAATTCTCGCGATTGACCTGCTTGGCGTCGTGCCGGAGGATCAAACAATTATCACGAGCACGAACCGGGGCGAGGTCGCCGTATACGACAACCATTCAGCGGCGGGTAGCGCGTTTAAGGACATTGCGCGCCGCATGCAGGGAGAGACGATCGCGTTCCAGCGATACGAAACTGCACAAGCGGGCATGATGGCGCGTTTCTTACGTGCTCTCGGCTTCGCGCGGGTGTGAAAGAAAGGAATATGAACCGCCAGGACGCCAAGAACGCCAAGAGGAGATAGAAGAAATTTCTTTTCGTCTTCTTTTTTTCGTTTCCTCTTGGCGGTTCGATTTGGGAATTCGGCACGGTGCGGTGCGTGGGCAACGCCGCGAGGAGGGCGAGATGCGGTTTTTCCGTGGATTCGGCAAGCAGGGAACGCCTGTTGCGAGCAGTTCGGTCGCTACGCAGCGGTTGAAGGTCGTGCTCGTGTCGGATCAGATGCGGGTGTCGCCGGGGATGATGGCAGCAATCCATGACGACATCGTGGATGTTCTCTCACGTCGCCTGGAGGTAGATCGTGATGGCATCGAGGTAACAATCACCCCCGGCCGCAACAACACCGATGAACTGACCGCGCGTATCCCGATCCGGCGTACCGCACGCGCCCGGCTTTGATGGACACCCCGGAACAGGCGGCACTCGCCGAGCAGTTGGCGGGTGATGGCTTCCGCTTCCATCACATTGGCATTATCGTGCGCGATCTCGTCGCGGCAGCAGAAGCGTATCGCTTGCTCGGCTTCGGCCCCGGTCATGAAGAAGTGGTCGCCGCGCAGGGTGTCCGCGTCTTGCTTCTGCCAACGCGCGACCAGGGGCAATATCTCGAACTTTTCACGCCGCTTGGCGAGGGGCGGCTGACTGAGTTCTTAGCGAAACGAGGCGAGGGGATGCACCATATCGCCTTCGCCGTGGACGACATCGCGGTTGCCCTCGGACAGTTGCGAGCAAATGGTGTACGCTTGGTGGATGCAACGCCGCGCGCGGGCGCACATGGCTGGTCGGTCGCCTTCGTCCATCCCGCAAGCGCGCACGGCGTGCTGATTGAACTTGTGCAGACGCAGTCGGCAGTCGGCAATCATGGAGGCCGGACATGATTGTCACATGTGTTCGCCGCTATATCGTTGTTCGGGTCTGCGATAGAATGCGATACCTGCCGACTGCTGACTGCCGACTATTCGGGAGGTCTTATCATGGCCGCACCGCCGAAAGAACGAACGACCGATAGCGGCGTCCCGGTCGCACCGTTCTACGATGCGCCGGAATTCCCCGTTCCCATGCCGCCACCGGGAACCTATCCGTATACGCGCGGTATTTACCCGGAGATGTATCGCGCCCGTCGCTGGACGATGCGGCAGTATGCCGGATTCGCCTCTGCCGAGGCGACGAATGAGCGGTTCAAGTCGCTGCTCGCGAAAGGGCAGACGGGCCTCTCGGTTGCCTTCGATCTGCCGACGCAACTCGGCTACGACGCTGATGATCCGATGGCGGCAGGCGAGGTCGGCAAGGTCGGTGTCGCGATCAGCCGCCTCGATGACATGCGCATTCTCTTCGCTGGTATCCCACTCAGTGAGGTGACGACGAGCATGACGATCAATGCGCCCGCCGCGATTCTCCTCCTGATGTATCAGATCGTTGGTGAGGAGCAGGGCGTGGACGCGAAGCGCCTCGGCGGCACGATCCAGAATGATCCGCTCAAGGAGTATCAGGCGCGGGGGACGTATATCTACCCGCCGCGCCCCTCGATGCGCCTCGTTACAGACACCTTCGCCTACTGCGCGAAATACCTGCCGCAGTGGAACCCGATCAGCATCAGCGGCTACCATATGCGCGAGGCGGGCTGCTCGGCGGCGCAGGAAATCGCCTTCACCCTCGCCAATGCCATCGCCTATGTCGAGGCCGGTCTGAGTGCCGGTCTTTCCGTTGACGAGTTCGCGCCGCGTCTCTCCTTCTTCTTCGGCGCGCACAATGATCTCTTTGAGGAAGTGGCGAAGTTTCGCGCCGCGCGCCGTCTCTGGGCGACGATGATGAAAGAGCAATTTGGCGCGCACGATAAACGCTCGATGCTCCTTCGCTTCCACACGCAGACCTGCGGCTGCACGCTCACCGCGCAGCAGCCGCACAACAACGTCGTGCGGGTGACATTGCAGGGGCTGGCGGCAGTGCTGGGTGGTACGCAGAGCCTGCATACCAACTCATTCGACGAGGCGCTTGGCCTACCGACGGAGCACGCAGCGACGCTTGCCCTGCGCACCCAGCAGATCATCGCGGAGGAGAGCGGCGTAACGGCGACGGCGGACCCGCTCGGCGGCTCGTATTACGTCGAGGCGCTCACCGATGGCATCGAGCACGAGGCGCGCCGATGGATGGAGCGCGTCGCCGAGCGCGGTGGAGCAGTCGCGGCGACAGAGAGCGGCTTCATCGCGGGAGCGATTGCCGAGCATGCCTACCGTCAGGAGATGGGGCAGGAGCGGGGCGAGCGCGTCGTTGTCGGCGTTAATCGCTATCAGGCGCGGGAAGAGATCGAAGTGCCGATTCTTCGGCCCGACCCGGATGCGGAACGGAAGCAAGCGGCGCGCCTCGCGGAGCACCGCGCCAACCGGAATGTCATCGCCTGCGAGTCAGCCCTGGGCGTCATCCGTGCCGCCGCGCAAGGGGATGCGGAACTGCTCGGCCCGATGCGCGCCGCCCTTCTCGCTGGCGCGACATTAGGAGAAATCTGCACCGCCTTACGCGAAGTCTGGGGCACATATCGCGCGGCACGGCCGGTGTAGAGAACCTCCGATGTAGCGAGGTATTCCGGGGAATGCCACAGCAATATGCATGAGTCATCCCCTTCCCACGCCGAGGAACGGAAGGGGGACGGGGGGGTTAGATATGAGCATTGAAACAATCGCCGAGCGGTATCACGCGCCGCCGGAAGCGGTAACGATGGTACAGCCGATCATCGAGCGGATCGAGCGGCGCGACCGTGACGGTGCGG
>JAABUZ0100001085.1_pt1 | contig 55437 bp, 54 predicted proteins | sample 5562091 | NCBI WGS metagenome assembly JAABUZ01 (sample SAMN12813069, study PRJNA571459) | rock metagenome | isolation source: Antarctica rocks | place: Antarctica: Victoria Land, Linnaeus Terrace sud | collected 2015-12-21 | reverse complement strand
CCCACCGGCGCATGCGCCAGGCGTCCCCGCCACAGATCGTCCACGGTCGTCCCCTGCCCACCCATCCGTGGAACCGCCCCTTCATCTCACCCGTACCATGATCATCGCAAAACTTTGGTGGGCACCCTGCTCCCTCTTCACGGTTGCTTTTCCCAACCAGACGCCGTACACTGCACGGGGTACGCTGTAAGCTGGAGGAACGGGCACACAACCATGGTGCGGCGCGTCATCGCATTCACCCAAAGAACCAGTCCCGGGAGAGTTGCGCCCATGTTCAGGTAAGACACCCCTCGTGAACCCTCAGGCCGTGGGCGCTTCTCGCGCTCACGGCCTTTTTTTGTTGTCTCCATATCTGAAGATGTACGGACTACGCCCACTAGAACGAGAAAGGAATTTCCATGACGCTCGTGACGCTGCGCGGCTACGCCAGTACAGCGACAATGGCAGCAACGGCCTACACAGGAGACAGTCCCCTCTTCGTGATCGACTATCTACTGCGTTTGCTTCGCGTCCTCGTCCTCTTCTCCCTCTGGCGGATCATCCTGCGCGGTCGCGGTCCCGTTGACGGGATCACGCTCGACGCGTTGCTGACCTATACCCTCATCGCTGAAGTCTTCGCCGACCAGTTCGCCTGCCGTACAGAACTCGATACCTCCCTCTGGGAAGGATCGGTAGCCGTCCGCTTCCTTCAGCCGGTGAACATCGTGGGACAGTATACGGCCGACATGGTAGGGCGCTGGGCCTTCACGGCGTGTACGTTTTCCATCCCGTTGCTCCTCCTCGCGCCACTGCTCGGCGTCCACCGTGCGCCAGCCAGCCTCTCTGCCGGGATCGCCTTTGTCGTCAGCCTCCTTCTGGGCATCTCGGTAGGACTCGCGATGGAGTTCATCTTCGGTTCGCTCCTGGTGGCACTCGACCAGCCGGTGTGGCTCATTCGCAATCTGCGTGTCGCCGTTGGCGCACTGCTGTCCGGTATGCTCGTGCCACTGGCGATTCTGCCATGGGGTATCGGTGCGGTCTTCGCCTGGCTGCCCTTTGCCGCGACCGCGTCAACACCACTCCGCATCTACAACGGCACCGGCGACCCCGTGCCGTTGATGCTCCTGCAACTGTCGTGGGCTGCGTTGCTGTGGCCCCTGGCTGGCTGGATGTGGGCCAGCACACGAGAGAAACTGGTGGGCTATGGGGGCTAGTACGCACGGATCGCGGCTCCACAGACTCCTGGAGTTGTGGAAGATCTACACGTGGATGGACTTCCTGTGGGTCACCAGAGATCTATCGTCGGTCGTGGTGATTATTGTCTCCGACGCGATAGTCAGCATGACAGCGGCCTCGACAACACTTCTGTTGGCTGAGCGGTTTGACGGTATTGGGTCGTGGTCCAAGCCGCAGATCATCTTCATGCTGGGCTACTCGATGCTCGCGAATGGCCTGCTGGAGATGTTCTTCGGCTTCAACATCAAGTTCATCAGCCGCCGATTAGGTCGCGGCCAGCTCGACCATTCACTCGTCCAGCCCGAGCCGCTCTGGGTCACCCTCCTGACCGAAGGCTTTCTGCCCTTTTCTGGATCGGCCACCCTCGTGACCGGCCTCGCGCTGCTCGTCTGGGCTGGGAGGAGATTGGCGCTCCCGGTCTCAGCTGGCTGGTACGGATTGCTCGTCCTCAACATCATCGCATCGGCGACGATCCTGCTCGCCTTCCAGTTTTGCTGGGGAAGCCTCGCGTTCTGGGCGCCGCGCGCCGCCGAAGAGATCAACTCCTCTACATCGCATTTGATGAGTCAGCTACAGCCGTTTCCTCTGGAGGGCGTCGGGCCGTTCCTCCTCAGCGGACTCGTCACCGTCGTGCCCGTGGGCCTGCTGGGATGGTACCCATGCCGGGCGTTACTCGGCATCTCCCCACGCGGCGCAGGCGTCGTCGTCACACCCCTGGCTGCACTTGGCGCCGCACTGCTCGCTGTCTGGATTTTTCGGAAAGGACTCGTTCACTATGGCCACACAGGATCACAGCGCTACCTCGCCTTTGGATTCCGTCGTTAACCTCTCGGGCGTCTGGAAGGTCTACCGGCAGAAGCAGCGCGCCGCCGGCGTTGCCGAGTCGCTTCGCTCGCTGGTTCGCCCGAAGATCCGCACGGTCGAGGCGCTCCGCGGCATCAACCTGCACGTCCAGCGTGGAGAAATCGTCGCGTACGCAGGCCCGAACGGCGCTGGCAAAAGCACGACGGTCAAACTGCTGTCAGGACTGCTTGCCCCCAGCGCTGGCACCGTCCGTGTACTCGGTGTTGACCCCATCCGCGACCGTGTTCACTACGTGGGGAAAATCGGCGTGGTGTTCGGGCAGCGGACGGAACTGTGGTGGGACCATCCCATCTCCGCCAGCTTCGAGTGGAAGCGGGTGGTGTGGAATATCCCGCGTGACCGCTACGATCGTATGGTCGGCTTCGTCAGGGAAGTTCTGGGTCTGGATGAGTTTTTCAACAGCACGGCACGTGAACTCAGCCTCGGCCAGAAGATGCGAGCGGACCTCGGCCTGGCGATGATTCACGAGCCCGAGATCCTCTTCCTGGATGAACCAACGCTTGGCCTCGACGTCCTGGCAAAGCGGACACTCCTGAAATTCGTGAAGGACCTCAACCGAGAGCGTCGGGTCACGGTCATGGTCACCAGCCACGATATGTCCGACCTGGAGCAACTGGCGGGTCGGATCGTCATGATCCACCGTGGCAGCATCGCCTTTGATGGTGACTTCGACCGCCTGCGCCGCGAGTTCGCGGACAATCGTCACCTCCTGATTGAAACCGCGGGAGCAACGGCGCCGAAACTCGAAGGGGCACGACTCGTAACAACCGTGGCGGGACGGCACGAGTATGTGTTCGACGCGGCGCAGACGCGCATCGCCGACCTGCTCGAACAGGCTGCGGCGCAAACGTCCGTGCTCGACGTGGAGACCCACCGCGCTGCCATCGATGATGTCGTCGCCGATATCTACGAGTCGTGGCAACGCGACCGGGCAGCGCGGGTGAACTAACTGAAGGGCATCTTTCAGAGCAGCGTCGATGCCCTGCGGGGGCACCCCGCTGCCCCGTTTGGTCAGTGCTGGCCGGAGTGGCAACGTCCACGCTCCGAGGGGCACCCCCAAGGGATGAACACGTTCCCGTCCTCCCTCTTTGTCTAGCGACGCAGCCACCAACCCCGAGGATGCTGTCGTCCAATTGACACACCGACCGCCGTCGCCACGGCCCTGCGGGCCACCACCGAGGATGAAAAGCGACACAGCCACCGTGGCGACCGCAGTCGCCGTAGCTGTGCCATCAGACAGCAGTCGGAGGCTTGTACAACCAACCGCCGAACTTCGTTTTCAGGGCAGCGCCGATGCCCCCGGGGGCACCCCCGAGGGATGAAAAGCATGCCATTCCCGTGGAACCACGCGGGGAGTCCGCGAAGGCGGACTTTGCCATGTCAGGCGCGACTTCAGTCGCTGGCCGTATCCGACCACCGATTCGTGGCATCATCAACCAGGCAGCATGCCTTTTTCAGAGCAGTCGGAGGCAGAATCAACCATGCGTCACTATCCTTGTTCACGGCAATGGCGGCGTGACGAGATCGCGCAGTTGTCCCACGAGGTACAGGGAGCCAGTGACAAGCACGATGGCATCGGGCAGTTCAGATGCCATCTGCTGAGCCAGCACAAACGCACGCGCAGCATCCGGCTCGATGTGAATCATATTCGGACCACCAACATGGCGCAGCGTATCGGCGAGAGCGTCAGGCGGGTGGGCTGTATTCCCGCCAAAATCTGCCGACGCGTCATAGCGGGTGACGACGGCGGCGCGCAGCAGTGGCGCCAGTTCATGCATGATGGCATCCACGTCGTGGCCTCGCTTGCTGGCGAGTACGGCCACCAGCGGGCGATTGGGAAGGACATCCCGCAGTGTGGCCGCAAGTGCCGCCATTTTTGGCGGGCTATGTGCGCCGTCAAACAGCACCGGCGGTGAGCCAGGCATCATTTCCAGCCGACCGGGTACGGCAGTCGTGGCGAGCGCACGTCGGATAGCATCGTCCGACACTGCGTAGCCGTGTGGCTCAAGAGCCTGCACGGCGGCAACTGCCAGCGCCGCATTCTCGACCTGGTGGCGTCCCATCATACACAGTCGGAGGCCATCGAAGTGCCGACTGGGAACGTCCAGGTGAAAACGAGCGCCTGACAGGGTATGGTCGAGCACCTGCCAGGTAATCTCCGTGCCCGCTCTGAAGAGCGGCACATCCAGATCGACACACCGACTGGTGATGATAGCCCCGGCAATGCCACGTGCTCCAGTCACCACGGTAGCGCCCGCCTTAATGATGCCCGCCTTTGTCGTGGCGATCTCGGCGATGGTCTCCCCCAGTATCTCCGTATGATCAAGCCCGACGTTTGTAAGGACAACCACCAGGGGCTCCACCACATTCGTAGAATCGAACTCGCCACCCAGACCCACCTCGACCACAGCCGTGACCCGTTCTCGAGCGAAGTGTTGCAGTGCCAGTGCCACGGTCAGTTCGTGCCACGTCGGTCGCACAGCATCGCTGGCAGACGTGGCGCCTTCAAGCAGGCCGACCAGGGCAGCCTCGGCTATTGGCTGTCCATTGACCAGGAAACGCTCGGTGACACTGGACAGATGGGGCTTTGTGTGCAAGCCAACGGGTATACCCGCTTCGTGCAGGATCGCCGCAATGAGCGTCGCGGTGGATCCCTTCCCGGAAGTGCCTCCCACATGCACGACCGGAAGCCCGGTCTGCGGATCACCTAATAAGGTGACCAGCCGACGCATCCGGTCGAGGCCAGGAACCTCGTCCAGCCCTGTGGGACGTGTCAGCTGTCTCAGCAGAGCATCAGGCGTGAACCCGCTCATGCGACTGTTCCGCACAGTGCAGGTGAGCTACGCATGGACGCATAATCATCTGTCATTCGGCTATTGTACCGAACGGTACCGAACGGTCACGAACGGGCCATCCACCAGCGGCACCATAGCCATTGACAGGATCGATGACCATGCGGTACCGTTTCCCAGTATATAAGGATCATAGGTAGTGAAATCAGGGAGCGGGCGGTGCAGGATCTGCGGAAGGGTAGTACATCATTACTGGTGTTGCATCTGCTGGCCATCGAGCCGATGTACGGCTTCGAGTTGATTGAAGCACTGCGAGACCGTACTGGTGGCGTGCTCGACTTCGCGGAAGGCATGCTCTATCCCATGCTCCATAAATTGGAGCGGGCGGGTTTGCTGGGGTCCGAGTGGCGTCCCGGCACCGACGGTCCGCCGCGCAAGTATTACCACGCCACCGCAGCCGGGCTGGAGGAGTTGGAGCGTCGGCGGGGCGACTGGCGTCGATTTGCCGACGCCGTTGATACCGCTCTCGGGGTCGGCCCACGATGAACAACCACAGAAGGCGGGCAGACCCGGTGGAACGGTATCTACGCCAGCTTCGCTGGTGGCTGCCACCGGCGTGTCGTGCAGAGATGCTGGCTGAAGCAACACGTCACCTCTACGACACCACCTGTCGGGCCGAGCGACGCGGTGTCCCGAGCGTGCGGGCCCAGCGCCACGCCATTGCCGCCTTCGGTCCAGCGTGGAGGCTCGGACTCTCCATGTGGCGCATAGAGAACCCCGCATCCAACCGCATACTTCGGCGTATCCGCCTGACGCTCCGCCAATCTTTACGCAAGGCCCGCCGCCCACGCTACAAAGTCATCCGGGCGAAACGTCCCGGTCTGTAAACGGTAGGAAGGAGACCACCATGCCATCGGTACTCGACCGCCCTCCGAACGCTCCCTCAGTAGAACCAGACAGAGACCAGGACGAACCGCGCACCCAATCATGGGCACAGCGATTGATGCCGAGGGGAGGCTTTCGCTTTCCGCGGGCTAGAGGCGGTACCAGGGTCGCGGCTGCCCCCGACGACGACGAACTCTTCATCATCAACCGGACTGCCGAAGCGTGGGTGCTCGGGCTCGGCTATCGGTCCCTGGGGACCATCGAGCCACGGGAGCAGTTGCGCGTGCAGGTTGTGCGGACGGGCATGCTCACCGCCCGACAGTCTACCGCGACCACACACACGGGCTACCTCACGGCTCACATCTCCGCCAACACGAACATGGTGACGATCCGAAGCGCAAAGGTCCAGGGAGAGGTTGTGTACGATCTCGTCCTCACGGAAGGCAAGCACCGGACGCGCAAAGGTTCGAGAGCATAGCAAAACCGGCACCTGAGCAGATGGCTCAGGTGCCGGACGTTGTCCAAATGTTCAGGGAGTGCGATGCTACTCGGTCGCGGGTCTGCTGTTCTGTCCGGTGACGGCAGCCGCCGACTCGCGAAGGCGCTTGCGGATCAACTCCGGAGAGACACGCTGCACTTCATCGACAACCTTGAAGATTTCGAGGAAGCGGATAAACAAGCCCGAGAGATCCAGCTGCCACCAGTACAGGCCGTGGAACGCCGAGCGCTGGAAGGCGTGGTGGTTGTTATGCCACCCTTCCCCGCCGGCCAGGAGGCCGACGAGCCAGTTGTTGGTGCTGCGATCACCGGTCTTGAAAGGGCGCTTGCCGAAGACGTGGCACACGGAGTTAACGCTCCAGGTGACGTGGTGGACCAGCGCCACACGGACGAGGCCCCCCCAGAGGACACCACGCCACCCGTCAACGAGATACGGGATGAAGAATGTCAGGAAAACCCAGAACCAAAACGTCCGCGTAATGAACATCACGATGCGGTCTTCGCGCAGCCAGTCGCCATATTTGTTCGAGTTGGGGCGAAATCCATCAATGATCCAACCGACGTGGGCATGGAAGAAGCCTTCGATGGGGCTATGGGGATCGCCATCTTTGTCGGCCCGTGCATGGTGTTCCAGGTGAGTACTGGCCCACGTCAACGCGGGGCCCTCGATAGCCATGGATCCCATGGCGAGCAACAAAATCTTAAGCCAGTTCCGCGTCTTGAACGCACGATGCGTGAGATAGCGATGGAAACCCACCGTTATACCGGTCGCCGTGAACATATACATACCGACGAGCAGGGCGATATCGATCGCATACACCTGGTGCTGCCACAGTTGCTTGATGGCATAGGCCAGCGCGACAAGAGGCCCCACCACCGCGATGGTGTACAGCACCTTTGCTAGCCATCCATTGATGCTATATCGGTCAATCTCCTGCTCAGGAACCGATAGCTGCGGTATAGCCTTGCTATTCGAAGACAATTCCACCGATGTGGCATCCTTTCCTTGCAGTACGCAATGGCGACTGCATCGGTCACATAACGGAGCTGGACATGCAACCATGTCCGCTTTCTATCCAGGGGCGCGGTGTGGGAACCCATGTGCAGTATACCGTGCTTCGTAGCCATGCGGATATTCGTTACCGAGATGTGACACCCATAGGAGTTTGGGAGTACAACGCTTTTCCAAATCCGAGAGACACACCCGACCTCCCAACCGCTTGCTACCAGGCAACGATATAAGCACATACTAACCCTCCAGTGAGCTTACCCTAAGCGCCCGTGATTGTGCAATACCCAGAGGACCTGTGTGGTTACGTAAGGCTGCCAGCCTGCGAGACCATGCTCGTCGTCCCAGCCACCATCATCGCGCTGCGTTGCCTCGAGGTACTCCAGAGTTCGATCAAGAAGTTTCGCAGGCAAATATGCCGTCATCCCCTGTCCCGGGCCCGGTGCGAAGGTCAGCAACGCATACCACTGCCGCTCTGGTGCCGCTAACGCCAGTTCCGCCACTCGGCGCTCCACGGCGGCGCGGCCTTCGCGAACAACGTCGCTCTCTGGCGCATGCCAGTAGAAGTCGTACGCGTGGTACAGCATGAACAGCCACTGCTCGTCCAAAATCTGCTCCGGCATCAGGTTCTGCCGCACCCATTGCTCAGTTGAAGCAGCCAGCGACGGCGTACACCGTGCCAGCCGTAACAGGTTGCCGGTAATCGATGCGGGTCCACGCTGTCCGCCCATGTCTTTCCACCAGGGAGCGTGCGGGTAATCGAAGAGCGTGGATGGGTTTCGGAGGGAGCCGTCGTCCTCGCGAAGCTGCTCCACCCACGCCGCTGCGCCGTCCAGCAAGGAACCAGGCGGAAGACCATAGTCGGCGAGCACGCGCAGCAAGAACTCAAGCTGCAGGGGATTGGAATCAGGACAGCTCAGATCACGCTCCAGGCCATGCCCATACCCGCCATCCGGATTCTTGTAGGCGAGGAGACAGGCATAGAGATGGTCCACAGAGCGGCCATCAAAGAGATGCCCAAAGAGCGCCCGCTCCCACAGCGTGCCGTTGCTATAGACATAGTCGCGTCCGCGATCCAAATAAGCCACCACGATCAAGTCTCCCATGTGCGTCACCTGCCACCACAGCCGGCGAGCGCATGATAGTACATATGTTCGAAGGTACCCAGGACGTGTCGTGGCCATCTAGCGGTATCGGTCACATCACTCGTCTGCGCTACACTGTGAACATACGACGTACGTCAAACGACAAGGAGACGGCATGGCCAGCACATTGCCACAGCGCAATGAGGTGCCCGCCGCCGACCAATGGGATGTCGAAAGCGTCTATCCGTCGGAGCACGCGTTCGAGGAGGCGTTCGCACGGGCGGACGCCGAGATTCCATCCCTGCGGCGGTTCGAAGGAACCCTCGGGCAGTCGGCAACGCACCTCTTAGAGGCGTTGAAGGCACGGGAGGCGGTCGGCCTGACGATCAACCGTTTGTATCTGTACGCATCGATGATGCAGGCGGGCGACACCACCGACTCTGATAACCTGGCACGGGCCGACCGCACCGACTCGTTGGAAGCCCGTTTCTCCGCTGCCGTCTCCTACATTCAACCCGAACTGCTCGCCGTTGCGCCCGAAGCGCTCGATCGGTTCCTGCGCGTGGAACCGGGCCTGACCCCGTATGCCCACTACCTCGAACAACTCAGCCTCCTTCGGGGCCACGTGCGATCCGCCGAGATCGAGGCGCTGCTTGCGGAGGCAGGCGATGTCACATCAAGCCCCTCGCGCATCCACAGTGCGCTGGAAAATGCCGACATGACGTTCACGGCCATCAAGGACGACGACGGCCAGGATGTGCAGCTTGCGCAAGGAAACAGTACACATCTCATCACCAGTCCGATCCGATCCGTTCGGCGCGACGCCTGGCAGGGGTATGCCGACGGCTACCTGAAACTGAAAAACACCTTTGCGGCGTCACTTGCCGGGAGCGTCAAGCGCGATGTCTTCTACGCTCGCGCGCATCACTACGAGTCGGCGCTTCAGGCAACGATGCGGCCCAACAACCTCCCCGAGTCCGTCTTCCACAACCTCATCACGACGGTACGCGCCCATCTTCCTCTCTGGCACCGGTACTGGGACATACGGAAACGGGCACTGGACGTTGAACGGCTCCATCCCTACGACCTGCACGTGCCATTGGCCACGTCCGAAGAGAGTATTCCGTTCAGCCGTGCCATTGACATCCTATCGGAGGGGCTCGCCCCTCTCGGCACGGAATACATCGCGGCGATGCGTCGGGGCCTCACCATCGAGCGGTGGGTCGATAAATATCCGAACGTCGGCAAGGGTGCGGGTGCATTCAGCACCGGCGCCTATGGCACCCGTCCCTTCATCATGCAGAACTACAACGACACATTGCTCAGCCTGAGCACGCTCGCCCACGAACTGGGGCACTCGCTCCACACGTGGCTGACGTGGCAGAATCAACCGCCCATCTACGAGAACTACTCGATGTTTGTCGCCGAGACGGCGTCCAACTTCAACCAGGCCCTTCTGCGGCCACACCTGTTGAAGCAGTCAGATGACCGCCGCTTCCAGATCGCCGTCATCGAGGAGGGCATGTCCAACTTCAAGCGGTACCTGTTCATTATGCCGATCCTGGCCCAGTTCGAACTTGACGCGCATCAGCGGGTCGAACGCGGTGAAGCGCTGAGCGCGCACAGTATGTCGGCCAAAATTGCGGACCTGTACCGCGAGGGATACGGCGACGGTGTGGAGTTCGACACCGACCGCGTCGGCATTACCTGGGCCCAGTTCTCGCACCTCTATGTCAGCTTCTACGTGTATCAGTACGCGACGGGCATCTCAGCGGCGAACGCACTGGCAGATGCTGTCCTGAAGGAAGGCGCACCCGCGGCGGAGCGATACCTTTCATTCCTGAAAGTGGGAAACGCGCGCTTCCCGCTGGATGCACTCACGGTGGCGGGCGTTGACATGACCACTCCCGCACCTATCGAGCGGGCCTTTACCGTCCTCGAAGGGTTTGTCGATCAGCTTGACGACCTGGTCGGTGATGGTCCGTTGCCCTGGCTACCCCGGCCCGACTGCTAACGTAGGAGTGACGTGCCAGACTAAAACTCGATGCCCTGCTGCGCCATGATCCCCTGCTCACGCAGGGGGTGCTTGATCTGCCGCATCTCGGTGACCAGGTCTGCCCGCTCGATGATCTCCGGTGGAGCGTCACGGCCGGTCAGAATGACGTGGAGCATCGGCGGCTTGAGGTCCAGCACGTCCAGCACCTGGCGCGTGGTGGTCAGCCCATTGCGAATGGCGTAGAGAATCTCATCGAAGATAATAATGTCGTAGCGATCCTGCGACATCACCTGGCGGGCGGCTTCGAGCGCTTCGGCAGCCGCGTGCTCGTGCTCGTCCATCGACCGACGAATGTAGCCTGGGATCGTAAAGCCCTTGCCCATGCGAACAAACTCCAGTTCCGGTGCCAGTCGCAGACACGACTTCATCTCACCCGTCTTCCAGTCGCCCTTCACAAACTGAAGGAAGAGCACCCGCTTCTTGCTGCCCACAGCGCGGAGTGCCACCCCGAGGGCGGCAGTCGTCTTGCCCTTGCCGTTGCCAGTGTTGACGATGATCAGCCCTTTGCGCTTGCGGCGCTTTGCCCGCTCTTCAATGGGCGTGGCTGTTGCAGGCGCAGGTTCGGACCCGGTAGTTCCTGGGGTGTCATCACTGACCATGGTGGCGCCTGCCCCACCATCTACGACCAGACGGCCAGCCTGGGTAGCCAGCGTAGCGCCATTCCCGTCGGGTGCGGCGTGTCGTTCCGGTTCTGTGTGCATAACCTTCCCTTCGTCTACCATTGTCGTATCAGTTCGTGCCATAACCCGCCAGCCGCTATCACATCGGGCCGCGCCACATTGGGGCAGTCATCGTGGCGTCGGGTGGTACTGTGGCGGTACGTGCCTCAGTCCTCGTTTCACGGTCGTTCCGCAAGCACGACCAGACCCTCCGGCTGTGCCTCGTACGGCAGTCCGGTGACGAAATCCGACTGACACGAAAGCAGACGAAGTCCTGCCTGATCGAGCAGCACCGCAAGACGTTCGGGTGTGTAATGTTTGCGACGGCGGACATATGGCAGCGGAGCCGCATCGTTGCCTGGCCACCACGTCCGGTTGACGCTCCAACGCGTAGCAGGGGCGTAGGTGACGTGCTCCACGATGTCACCCACCGGGCTGCTCCGCACCGATCGCATGTCCAGGGGCATGTGGTCGTGCGGGTAGTCCCCCGTCCCAAACAGCAGACGCCCACCGGGGCGCAGCACCGACCGCAAGCCGCGGAGTGTGTGCAGGTTCAACGCCTCGGTTTCGTAGCTGAGGGGGCTGTCGTCGCGAAAACCAACGATGGCATCGTAGGGCGCGCCGTCGGTTGGGATGTCGCGCACGGTTGCGATCCGTACCGTCGCACTGAGCCCACCGTGCGCCAGATGGTGACGCGACAGGGCAACCATGTCAGGCGAAAGGTCGAACGCCGTCACCGTGCAGCCAAGGCGCACAAGCGCGCCGGTACAACGGCCCCAGCCGCACCCCGTCTCCAGGAGCCGTATGGCTGGACCGAGTTGCAGGAGTTCTCTGGCACAGGAAACGTCCCGTTCGGTATAGGCGTCCTCGGGACCGGCCTCTTCACCGGCTGTCCACCGCTCGGCCCATGCAGCGGTCAAGCGCAGATACCAGCATTCGTTGTCGGTTGGAGCAAAGGGCAACAGCGTCTCGTGGGCACCCGCAGGCGACCGCGCCGGGCATACGTGCGGCATCACAGAGGAAGTCCAGATTGCCTGTCCAGGGATGTCCAGGGATAAGGACCGTGTCCACGTGCCAGGTTCATTGTGCCCCCGAATGGTCGGTCGGGTACCCCCGGAGCGTCACCATGCGTCCCCCCAGCATGCGGGTCGCCGAGTTGCCGACGATCACCAGGGTTAACATATCAATCTGTTCGCGGGCTAGCTGTTCCAGGGTGGTGAAGCGTGCCTCTTGCTCGGGTCGGCACACCTGCCTAACGATAGCGACTGGCGTGGCGGCATTGTGCTGTTGCAGCAGGATCTCGCACGCGCGTGGGAGCTGATGGTGACGTTTCCTGCTCATCGGGTTATACAGCGCAACGACGAAATCGCCGAGAGCCGCGCCGCGCAGTCGCTGCTCGATGACGCTCCACGGCGTCATCAGGTCGCTCAGGCTAATCGTGGCAAAGTCGCTCATCAGTGGCGCGCCCACCAGCGCCGCCGCGGCTGACGCTGCCGTGACCCCCGCGATGACCTCGATATGCGGGCGGTGAGGAGTGTCGAAGCGCCAGCCGCGTTCCCACGCCAGTTCGTACACTAAACCCGCCATCGCGTAGATTCCCGCGTCGCCGCTGGATACGAGTGCCACACGCAGTCCGCCAGCCGCCATGTCCAGCGCGGCGCCGCACCGCTCGCTTTCTGCGCCGATCGGGCTCTCGATGTACTGCGCCTCCGGAAGCCACTCGCGGACCAGCGCGGTGTACAGGCTGTAGCCGACAATGCGTTCCGCCCGCTGGAGTGTGTCGGCGGCGCGGTGGGTCAGGTCGGGATAGTCGCCGGGGCCGATCCCGACCACTGACAGGAGTCCCCCATCTGCCATGCCGCTGGATAAGGATGCCACGTCGGGCGAGCCTGTATCGTGTCTCATAGCCATGGCATCCGAGCCAGGGCAATCGTGGCCCGCGACGACTTGCGCTTCGGCACCAGTAACGCGTCAGCGCCACTCGCCAGGAGTGCCGCTGGCTCGCAGACGCCGCTCGTCCCGACCGCCTCCCTGACTACGTTGGACGGATTGGGTGCTGTCACCGCGTCAAGTTGCGGCGCGCTGTAGTGTCGAACGGGAACACCGTATCGTGCCGCCAGAGCGTTGATGCCCTCCTCGTTGGCTTTAAGGTCGATGGTCGCCACTTCCCGAAGTGCGAGTGGGCTCACGCCTCCCTCGCAGCACGCCTCCCGAAGCAGCGCGTCTATCTCGTCCACGGACGCTCCACGCGAGCAGCCGACGCCAGCTATGATGGTACGAGGCCGGTAGACGACCGTGGGGACGAGAAGAAGCGAGACCATGTCGCCGAGGTCGTGATCTGTCACCAGGAGTACGGCGCCGATGCCTGATGGATTGTCCGGAGGTGCGGCGTCTTTGCCTGGTGGAACATCTGGCTGCCCGAGCGTGTGATCCACACAACTGGAAGCATGAAGTCCAATCCCTTGCAGGACGCTATGAAGCGACGAGCAGTTCAAGCGCTGCCCGGCGGGTAGCGCGTCCTGCCATACCGTGTCACCGGTGTCCTGATAGATCGCGATGCGGTCGCCATTGATCAGTGCCGCTGCCGCCTGCTTCAACGCAAGGGGAGTTGCTTCGATCCTCCAGCCATCTTCACGCCCAAGGAGATCGAGCGCGGGCAAATGGTGTACGTCCGAGGCGGTGGTGATGACCGGCATGGCGCCGAGCACCTCGGCCGCCGCTCGCGCGAGGTCGTTGGCGCCTCCCTGGTGCCCCGAAAGCAGGCTGACCGCATAGCGGCACCCATCATCGACCGTCACGACTGCCGGGTCCGTCTGCTTCTGTCGAAGGTGCGGCGCCAGGAGGCGTACGGCCGCCCCGACCGCGACACACAGAATGAGACCATCATACTCGTGGAACAACCTGCCAACGAGCGCTCGGACGGGCTCGTCGTACACGGCGTCAAAGGGGTCATCGCCCGACGCCAGTTTTGCTGGGATGTAGCACGTCACCGTCGGCCACGCCGTCCGCAACCGGCGCGCGGCGGCCACGCCACCGATGGTGACAGCCACACAGGCCAGACGTTTTCGCGGTGGGGAGGCACCGCTCGGCGGCGCTGCTCCGGTCTCCAGCTGTGTCACTCGCTGACGGCCTCCACAGCTTCCCCTGCAATCGCGGGTATCGTCGGTGCCACTGGCCCACTACGGCGCCAGGTGCCTTTACGAAACATATGGGTGTACGTGGCGTCGTAGAGATGTGAGCGATTGTCCCCGGCCTCCTGGTGCAGCGCCGGATCAAACACGGGACCCACCATAATGAGCGCCTGCTTCGCCAGCTTCGCCGCACGTACCTCCGCCGCCAGGGTCGCCAGCGTGCAACGCAACACTGACTCATCTTCCCAGGTGACGCGATGCACCACGGCCACCGGCGTCTCTGCTGGATAGCCTCCCTCCATCAGTTCATCGACCACGCGATCGATCATGGCGATGCTCAAGAATAGCGCCATCGTCACCCGATGTCTGGCGAACTCAGCCAGTCGCTCGTTTCCCGGCAGACCGGTCCGCCCGCCAACACGGGTGAAGATCACCGTCTGTGCCACGTTTGGCACGGTCATCTCAGTGCCCAGGGCGGCTGCAGCCGCGAATGCCGAACTGACGCCGGGCACGATCTGGTAGGTAATGCCTTCCCTGTCGAGCGCAACCATCTGCTCGTGGATCGCGCCATAGAGGGAAGGATCACCGCTCTGGATGCGCGCGACGGTCTTCCCGGCCTTCGCCGCCGTCACGATCAGGTCAAGGATCTGTTCGAGCGGCAGCGTGGAACTGCCGTGAATCTCGGCATCGGGCCGCACGTCAGCACAGATGCCGGGGTGAACCAGCGAATCGGCGTAGATAATGACATCGGCCCGCTGGATAATACGCTGACCTTTGACGGTGATGAGATCGGGGTCGCCGGGACCCGCCCCGATGAAGTAGACAGATGGCTCAGGCATGTGGCGCTCCTCTCCCGGTATGGACGATCAACAACGAAAAGTAGTCGAGCGATTGGCCCCTCAGTGGACGGATGTCCGTAGAAATTTGCTGCTCGGGCCGTCCCACACGCCGCACGTACAGCGTCTGCTCAACCAGGTTCAACGATTCGAGCAGATCAAGGACGCGGTCAAAGACGGTGCTGACCTTGAGCAAGACAACCGTGTCGAAAGTTTGCAGAATCTGACGCAGTTCATCGCCTGCATACGTCGCGGGAATGACGGCCAGGCGCTCGTCCTGATCGACCAGTGGCTGGAGCGCGGCGGCACTTGCGGCGGCAAAACTCGTTACGCCGGGAACCGCGATGATGGGCATAGCCGGGTGATGGCGTTGCAGGGTGCGATACAGGTGTACAAAGGTGCTATAGGTGAGGGGATCGCCCTCCGTCAGGAAAACGGCGTCGATGCCAGAAGCCAACACTTCAGCAATGCGAGCGGCAGATGTGATCCATGCCTGCTCCATCGCCGCGCGGTCTCGCGTCAGTGCAAACGACAGTGCTTCGATGTGCTGCCGTGTTGGATCGAGCATCGCATCGACGATGCGCCGCGCATAGCCGTGTTCGCCACCGCGTCCCGCCGGTGTGAAAACGACACCGACGGTTGTCAGCAACCGGTGCGCCCGAAGGGTCAGGAGGTCAGGATCGCCGGGGCCAACACCGAGACCATACAGCGTGCCAAAGAGCCGTGCTTGCTCGCTCATGCGATACCCCCATCGCAGATCACGGCGCGGGTAGCGGCGAGCACGCGAATGGGATTCAGCGGGGCGAACGGTCGCGGCTGCAGGCTCATGCGGTGGCGCCTGCACGGGACGTGGTCATGGTAGCGGCAAGCACCCAGATGGGATTGAGCGCGGCAAGTCGGTTGTCCCCGGCGATCGGCTGTGCCCGTGACACCTGTACCTGTGTCAACTCCTGCTCCCATCCCGGCTGGTGTGTGAACCACGTACGGGCAGCGGCAAGGTGATCCAGCGTGGCCAGATTCAGCACGACCCGCCCGCCAGGAGACAGCCGCTGTCCGCACGCCGTCAGAATATCGGTGAGTCTGCCACCACTGCCCCCGATAAAAATCGCATCGGGCGTGGGAAGGCCAGCGAGGGCAGCGGGCGCTTCGCCCGCAATAACATGCACGCCGGAAGCGTGGAACCGACCGATGTTCTCGTGGAGGAACGCGCGTTGCTCGGGGCTCTTCTCCACAGCGTAGACGCGTCCCGCGCTGAGCAGCGCCGCTTCAATCGCCACCGAGCCACTGCCCGCGCCGATATCCCACGACGTGCCACCGCGTCGCAGACGGAGCCGGGAGATGCTGACTGCACGCACTTCCGCCTTGGTTATGTGCCCCCGCGCGTGGGCATAGTCGTCATCGTTCAGGCCCAGGGCGAGGGGAGGACGCGCCGGCGCGTCCCGAAGCAACACCAGCACGTTGAGTTCCGCGAACGTCTGCCCTATAAGATGCGACAGCGTACTCCGCACGATGCGCTCGTCGGGCCCACCAAGGTGTTCACAGACGGCCACCGGGCACTCCTCCATGCCAGCGGCGAGCAGCGCTCTGGCCAGCACGCCGGGAGTATTGACGCCGTCGGTGAGGATAGCCACTTTCGTGGCATCGAGCGCGGGGCGCAGCACCGGCGCCAGTGGTCTGCCGTGGGCACTCAGCACCGTCGCGTCGTGCCAGCCGGTGCCGAGACGGGCGAACGCAAGCTGCACCGAACTGACGTGTGGAATGACGCGGACAGAGCCAGGGTCGCAGCGGGTGCAAAGGTAGCTGCCGATGCCAAAGAACATCGGGTCGCCCGATGCGAGCACCACCGTCCGCGTCTGCCAAAACTCGCGCTGGATCGTCTCCGTCACGTCGTCCAGATTCTTCGTAATCGTCAGCTTCGTTGCTGGGTGCCCGGCATACCAGGCCAGATGTCGTTGCCCACCAAGCAGCAGTTCGGCGCGCGCGATGGCCTCCCGCGCCTCCTGGCCCAGTCCCACCGGCCCGTCATCACCGATGCCCACAATCGCGAAGGTGGTGTGTGGAATATCGCTCACGTCAGCCTCCTACCAGGGCAGGCAGTGTACTGGAACGCCCGAGCACGAAGGTGACGCCAATCGCGATGCTCGATGCCGCCGTGACAAACGACAGCGCCAGGGTGAGACGTGGATGCTTCGCGGCACCGACGTATCCCGCCAGTGACACGAAGACGATACCTACCGTGGAAACGATGGTGCCGACAACAAAGACACCAAGCATGCCCAGACCGAGCGTGCCTCCCCCCAGCCCCGCGGCGGTCGTCAGGAGCACGGCCTGGGTCGGCGTCTCCGCACCGATGCCGTGGAGCAACCCCACGCCAAATGCTGTCCGTGGCCCGTAGCTCTCGATGGCACGGTGGCGCGGCTCCACGCGTCTCCGCAGTGTCCACGCCGCCAGGTGGTGACCGGCAGTGTGGAGTCCATCGAGGAGCAGCAGCCAGCGGCTTTGGAGCCGCGCGTTGATGCCGAATCGCCACAGGGCCACAAGGACATACAAGCCAAGGACGATCAGGGTGACGCCGACGACCGGTTCGAGGATGGTATCGACCGCGACCGGCAGTTGCATCCCTACGACCACCGCCAGCAGTCCCAGTGCGAACACCACGGTGGCGTGACCGGCGGCATACATGCTTCCGAGATACAGGCCACCCCGGATGCGCGTCTGTGCGGCGGTGATGTCCGCCACGGCGGCAATGTGATCCCAGTCGATCCCGTGACGGATGCCCAGGATCAGCGCCCAGCCGAGCAGGAGGGGAATGCTGGTCGTTTCAATGAACGTTGTCACCGCGAGTCCTCGTTGTCGTCGTTGTCATCACCGGCATGCGCATAGTGCGATGGCAGAACTGGTTCCACCAGGGCCGGGGCGGCAGCGCGTTCGCGCATCACACGTCCAAGCACCGAACCGTCGAAGTCGAACATCACCACGTCCAACGTCAGCGCACCCGCGACGTGGACCCAGCAACGGTCACAGACGCGCTGACAGACGGCGGCAAAGAGTTGTGGAAAGCGATGCTCGATCGCAAGTTCCTGCGTGTGGCGGGCAGTGTTTGCGAGACGGATGTGTGCAACCAGCGCGGGAGGTGCGCCTGCTTCGGCTGCGATCTCGGCGATAAAGTGGGGATCGACCTGATTGCCCGCCACATGGGTCATGAAATGGCCCTGGGCGATCTTTGCGTACTTGCCGATCATCCCGCAGACATGGACCGTGCGTATGCCTCGCTGGACAGCACGGCGCAGGGCATAGCCGGCAAACTCGCCCATCTCGATCAGTGCCATGTCTGTCAGGCCGGTCAGTGCCTGCCCGTATCGCTCGCTGCGCCCTCCGGTACTCATCAGGACTTCCGTGATGCCGTTGGCAGCCGCGACATCGATAGACTGGCCCACGCTGGCCCGCCACGCCGCCGTGGAATAGGGGCGGACGATGCCGGTCGTGCCGAGCACGGAAAGACCATCCACGATACCCAGCCGACCATTCAGGGTCTTTTTCGCCAGTTCACGACCGTTGGGGATCGATACCGTCACGATCAACCCACGTTCAGCAATCGCATCAGCCGCGGCGGCCGAGACGTGCTCGAGAATCATCTTGCGGGGCACCGGGTTGATCGCTGGGCCGCCAACATCGAGGCCGAGTCCTGGCCGGGTGACCGTTCCCACACCGTCACCGCCGCGCAACTCGATCCCTGGACAGCTGCCCCAGGTGACGGTCGCAGAGATTTCGGCACCGTGCGTCACATCGGGATCATCACCCGCATCTTTGATGACGGCGCACCTCGCCTCGCCGTCCCGGACCTCACAGCGGTGGAGGAGAAAGCGCACCTGCTGGCCGATAGGCAGGGTGATGTCCACGAAGGAACGTTGCTCGCCGGACAGGAGCGCCAGGGTGGCAGCGGTGGCCGCAGCCGTGGCACAGGCGCCGGTGGTGAAACCAGTGCGCATGCCCTTCCCGCGAGGCGGAGGCGGCGCCCCGGTGACCGTGAGACCCGGCCCTCTGGCGTGCTGCTCAGCCACCACTCGCTCCGGCCAAAAGCAACAGGGCATTGACGGCCGCCACGGCGAGGGGAGTGCCGCCACGGGTGCCGGTGACAGTGATGTATGGCACCTGCCTTGCCAGCAACGCCTCCTTCGACTCGACAGCGGCGGTGAACCCCACGGGCATGCCGACGACCAGCGCGGGGTGAACGCGTCCTTCATCCACAAGATCGAGCAGTGCCAGCAACGCGGTGGGTGCATTGCCGATGGCGACGACGGCTCCGTCTAACTGGCTACCCAGGTAGTGCATCGCCTCGGCCGAGCGTGGATAGCCGCTCGCCTGGGACCGCGCCGTTACCTCTGGATGGTCGATGGCGGTGATGATGCCGCACCCGTACTGGCTCGCCAGGCGGCCGCTGATGCCGCTTGCCACCATCTTAACGTCACAGACAACGGTTGCACCGTTCCGGAGCGCCGCGATCCCTGCCTCGGTCGCCCGAGGGTGGATGCGAATGCGTGGCGCGATGTCGGGATCGCCGACGCTGTACATCAACCGCCGCGCCACCGCACGGTCGTTGCCGGTCCAGGGAAATGCGTCCAGGACGGCATCGCTGACCCCCAGACTCCGTGCCTCGATCTCGGGACCCGACAGCCCGAACCGCCGAAGCAGTGCCCCTGCCTCCCTCGTGGGAGCGGGCGGAACGACAGTTGCGCTGCCGCCACGATCGGGGGTCTCGCCCGGACTCGCGCGTGCGACAGGAGGCGCATCGAGAGCATGGACGGCTGCTCCACCTGACGCTCGCTGCCCCACGGGTACCGGTTCGTTGCTGGCCGTCGCGTGGACTTCTGCGTCTGCGGGGGACCGGTGCGTGGCGGGCTGTGGGCCGACCAACGCTGTTCGCAAGGGAGTCACGGCTTCGCACGCGGCAATGAAGCGGGGTGCCAGACGAGGATCACTCCCCAGGTGCAGATGCACATACGAACCCAGGATCGATCCCGCCGCATACCCTTCCCGGCGCGGAGACGGACCATCCACGTCATACGCGCTGCTTGCCACGTCACCGCCTGCCTCCTGCACCGACCAGTGGAACTCGTGGCCGGGCAGATGCTCGCCATGGCGCGCGAGCGGCGTATCACGAAGGGCGGTTACGTCGCGGTAGCCAAGCGTCAACTTGCCCCGTGCCATCGAACTGACCAGCGGCACGACGCCAGCCATCGCATGGCGGTGGCTCTCACGGTCGGTCAGGGAGGTTCCCAGGTACATGTAGCCCCCACACTCGCCGTAGACGGGCATGCCGCACGCGGCAGCACGGCGGAGTGCCGCTTTCATAGGCTCGTTGGCCGCCAGTTCGGTGGCGAACAGTTCGGGGAAGCCACCTCCCAGGTAGACCGCCTGCGTCCCGTCGGGCAGGTCGTCATCTGCCAGCGGACTGAACGGCAGCAGTTCTGCCCCCCACGCACGGAGCAGGTCAAGGCTGTCCTCGTAGTAGAAGTGGAACGCACGGTCCCGGGCGATGGCGATGCGGACGCAAGTGGGAATCGCGTGATCGGGGAAAAGGCCCGGCACAACGATGTCGGACGGCGCAAGGTCGGGCAGGCGGCGCAGGAGCGCGTCAAGGTCGATAGCCGATGCGACTGTGGCCGAGGCGCGATCCAGGAATGCTGTGCCTTCCGGAGCCTCGGGCACCGGTACCAGACCCAGGTAACGTTCGGGCATCGCCAGTGTGTCGTCACGCCGGATGGCGCCCAGGACAGGCACGCCGGTCTCACGCTCGATGGCGGGGGCGATTGCCGCGATATGCGTATCGGAGGCCACGCGGTTCAGAATGACGCCCGCCAGTTGAAGCGCGGGATCAAAGGCCCGCACCCCCGCCACCAGTGCCGCGGCGGTACGGGCGATCCTGGCCACATCGAGCACCAGGATGACGGGTGCGCCCAGTGCTTTGGCCACTTCCGCCGTGCTTGCACGTTCCCCCTCGCCTGTACGGCCGTCAAACAGCCCCATGACCCCTTCGATGACGCTGACATCGGCACGCCGCGCCCATCGGTGAAAAAGCACGTGCAGGGTCGGCAGGTCCAGCATCCAGCGATCTAGATTTCGGCAGGGGCGGCCACAGGCGACGGTGTGGTACGACGGGTCGATATAGTCGGGCCCGACCTTGTACGGCTGCACGGTCATCCCACGGCGCGCGAACGCCGCCATCAGCCCCGCAGCAACCGTCGTCTTCCCAGTGCCACTCTGCATGCCCGCGATGACCAACGCCTTCATCGCCGTGCACCGGGCGCGGACGTGAGCAGTGCTCGGACCGAGCCGTCGATTGCGCGCACGCTCGGTGCGTCACCGCGCCGCAGATCGTCCAGGCGGAGGTAACGGGCATCCAGGGCGGTGGCGATCTCGGCGGCGAGCCCCAGTCGCGTCCGTCCCTGTTCGGTGTCAATCAGCAGTGCTTGGCCCCCCAGGCGCGACAGGCTGGCGCGCAGATGCCGCGCCATCGTTACCGCGTCGGCAAAGGGATTCCCTGCGCTGAGGGCGACGTTCGGACGGCCATCGGAGATCACCACCACCAGCGGCACGCCGCCATCTCGTTGCCTCGCTGCCCGTTCCACCATGGCCCCGGTTTGGGCAAGGGCATAGGCAAGCGGGGTCCGGCCACCTGTGGGCATCGTCGCCAGCAGACGCTCAGCAAGATCAACGCTATTGGTCGGGGGGAGTGCCACGGTGGCATGCTCTCCCCGGAAGACCACGAGTCCTACGTGGTCCCGCTTCCGGTACGCGTCGAGCAGGAGCGACAGAATGGCACCTTTGGTCACCGCCATGCGATCCTTCGCCCCCATCGAGCCACTCGCGTCTACAACAAAAACGATGAGATTGCTGGTACGGCCACTGTGTACCCGTTCCCGGAGATCGGCAGGGTGCAGCAACAGCCGGTTCCGTCGTGGTGATACGGACAGATCAGCGGCTCCGCCTGTGTAGGGAGCGATCAGACTCGCCGCACGGCTCCGCTGATACGGCGCGGCGGCACGGATGGTAGGCGCCAGCGCGAGCTGTTTCGGCAAGCCCGTGGGCATCCGGCTTCCAACGTAGGCCCCGTACTCCATCTCCTGCCGCGTCGTGCTCCTCCGCCCGACAGGCGGACGGGGATTCAGTCTGCTCTGGCGACTCAGAGACTCCAGGGGAGGGACGGCGTATGAACCAGTGGGCACGAGCGTCTGGTCGGGTCTAGAACCTCCATGCGTTCCGGGCTGACCCCCACCGGGCGTGGTGGACGGCTCAGCCGGTCCCGGGCCGCTGCTCGGGGGAGTACTGGCGGGAGTTGCATCACCTTCGGACGGGTCACTGCTTCCCCCATCGGCGTCGTCTTCCGGCGTGTCCTCGGGTCGCTGCTCGTGCTGGCGCATCAGGTCGTCCAGACGATCACCGTCAAGGTCTGGCTGCTCGAACGGCTGGCGGCGCTTGCGGTGGGGGAGCGCCAGCTCGGCTGCTTGCCGCACATCGTCGGCCGACACCCGCGTTCGCCCGGCCCACGCCGCCAGCGTCGTCGCGGTGCGGTGCATCACAATGTCGGCACGCAGGCCATCCACGTCAAATGCCGCGCAAATCTGGCTGATCAACTCCAGCAGATCATCGGCTAGGACCACGGCGGGCAGGAGTGTACGTGCCCGGCCCACGCGATCCCGCTGTGCTGCTTCCGATGCCTCCCACCGGCGCCGGAATGCCGCAGGGTCGCGGTCGAAGGCAATACGACGCCGTACCACCTCCGAGCGCTCGGTGATATCGGGCAGCCCTTCCACATCGACCATGAGCGCGAAACGGTCGAGCAACTGCGGTCGCAGGTCGCCCTCTTCAGGGTTCATGGTGCCCACCAGCAGAAATTCGGCCGGATGACTCACGGAGACGCCCTCGCGTTCGACATAATTTCTGCCCATCGCTGCGGCGTCGAGCAGGACATCCACCAGATGGTCGTGGAGAAGGTTCACCTCGTCCACGTAGAGCATGCCCCGATTCGCACGAGCGAGCAGCCCTGGCTCGAAGTGCCGCGTCCCTTCCTGGATGGCCCGTTCCAGATCCAGTGTGCCGACCACGCGGTCCTCGGTCGCACCCACCGGCAGGTCCACCACAGTCGCCCGTCGCCACTCGGCACGCAATAGCTCGCCCAAAGCCAGCCGGTCGGCACAGTCGTCGCACACGGCATCTGGCTGGTCGGGATCGCAGCCGTAGCGGCAACCCACCACCACAGTGATCTCCGGCAACAGGTCCGCGAGTGCTCGCACAGCGGTAGACTTGGCGGTCCCCTTCTGACCACGGATGAGGACGCCACCCAGGCGAGGGTTGACGGCATTCAGCAGGAGCGCGAGCTTCATCCGCTCCTGGCCAACGAGGGCCGTCAGTGGAAAGACCGGTCGGGTGCCACGACTAGCGGCCATGTTCGGGCCGTCCTTCCAGGTCGCCATCGACCGCGAGGAAGAGATCGCGCAACTGATCGCGCCGTGCCGGGTCCGGACGCTCCCACAGACCGCGATCCATCGCTTCGAGCAGCCGCGAGGCGACATCGCGCAGTGCCCACGGGTTGCTCTCGCGGAAGAACTGCTGCATCTCGGGGTCCAGTGCGTACACCTCGGTGACGCGGTCGTACATCCAGTCATCTACCACGTTCGACGTCGCGTCGTAGCCAAACAGGTAGTCCACCGTCGCGGCGAGTTCGAGTGCTCCCTTGTAGCCGTGCCTTCGCATCGATGTGGTCCATTTGGGATTGACCACGCGGCTACGGAAGACGCGCAGTGCTTCCTCCTTGAGGTCGCGGGTGCGCGTACGACGGGGATCGGAGCTGTCGCCGATGTAGCGACGCGGCGCCTTGCCTGAAAGAGCCCGGATCGTCGCGATCATGCCACCGTGATACTGAAGGTAGTCGTCGGAGTCGAAGATGTCGTGCTCGCGGTTATCCTGGTTCTTGACAGCGACGGCCACCGTGGCCAGTTGCTCGCGGAAGCTATCGCGCGCGTCCACGCCATACGCATTCGCCGTGTATGCGTAGCCGCCCCAGTTGATGTACGCCTCGGCAAAGTCGTGGACATTCTCCCAGTTTTTTTCATCGATGAGGGGCAGGATCCCCGCGCCGTACGTCCCCGGCTTGCACCCGAAGACGCGGTAGCGGGCACGTTGCTCGGCGTCCACGGCCGGTAGTCCCGCCTCTTGCAGGCGAGCCAGGTCGGCCAGGTACCGCTTGCGCAGGAAGTTTCGGTCGGGTGGCTCATCCAGACCGGCCACCAGGGCGACCGCCTCATCGAGCATCGCGATGAGATGGGGGAAGGCATCGCGAAAGAAGCCCGAGATGCGGCAGACCACGTCGATGCGCGGCCTGCCCAGTTCGTCGAGGGGTATGGCATCAACGCCGAGGAGCCGACGATTCTCGGCCTGCCAGCGGGGACGCACACCCAGCAAGGCGAACACTTCGGCGATGTCGTCGCCGTGCGTCCGCATGGCGCTGGTCCCCCAGATCGACAGACCCACCTGCTCGGGGTATCGGCCCTCCTCGCGCTGGTGACGTTCGAGCAACTCCTCCGCCAGCTGGCTACCGACCCGCCACGCCGCAAGACTCGGCAGCGTACGCGGATCGACGGCGTAGAAGTTCCGGCCCGTGGGCAGGACGTGCGCCATGCCACGCGTGGGTGCGCCACTCGGCCCGGCTGGCACATAGCGACCGTCAAGGGCCCGCAGTACATTGATGACCTCCGCTCCGTTCTGCCGCAATCGTGGAACAATGTCGGTGCAGACAAAGCGCAGCACACGCGGCACCTCCGCCTGCTCCGCTCCGGCGGGGAGATGCTCTTCCATCACCGGCACGACGGCATCGGCGTCGAATTCGTGCGTACCGAGGGCGGTGAGCAGCTCGTGGCAGAGAGAGTCAATATGCTCGATGGCATCGGCGTGGGTGGCGAAGGGCATCTGTGTACCTTCTTCCGCCGCCTCGAACCGTTTTCCCGGTGCTTCGAGCAAGCTATCGAGTGACAGGTCAAGCGCGGTGGCGACACCATCTCGAAGGCTGGGCACTTCGAGATTCGGGATGCGCGTGAGGCTCTGGAGCAGCCCCACCATCTGCTCACCTGCCGGGATCTCACCGAGGGTGTGCAGTCCGTCGCGGATCTGTGCGCCGGTCAGTTCGCAGAGGTAGCCATCCATATCTTCGAGCAGGTGGGCGAAGTCCTTGCCCCCCATCTCCGCGATGGCGGCGGGCGTGCCGTCCTCAGTAAATTCGCCGTCCCAGGCGTGCGTGTGGCCGTCGTGGCTGCGGGTCATCATCACTTTGAGGTCCGCCTCAAGGTTGGCCCGTTTCAGGAGATCCCAGATCTGCTGTTGCAGGAGCGGTAGCTTCGCCGGATCCAGTTGCTCCACCTGATAATACTCGTCCACGAGTTGCGCCAGTTCGGCCAGCTCGGCGTAGCCGCCAGCGGTTGTCATGGGCGGCGTCATATGGTCAACGATGACGGCATGAGTGCGTCGCTTTGCCTGGCTCCCCTCGCCTGGATTGTTGATGATGAAGGGGTAGACCAGCGGGAGGTCGGCCAGGAACTGGTCGGGGTAGTCGGTGTCGGCGGCGCCGATGCCCTTTCCCGGCAGCCACTCCAACGTGCCGTGCTTGCCCACGTGGACGACAGCATCGGCGCCCCAGCCGTCGGGGTCCCGTAACCACGCGTACAGTGCGTGGTAGTGGTGGGGAGGCGGGAGGTCGGGCATGTGATAGATGGCGTTGGGGTCCATACCGTAGCCACGGGGAGGCTGGAGCGCTACGAAGACGTGTCCCAGGTCCAGACCGGCCAGTGCGATGCGTCCATCGTGGACATATGCCGCGCCGGGCGGCTCGCTCCACCGGTCGGCCATCTCACGTTGATTTTTCATCGGCAACCGTCTGTACCAGTCGGCATAGTGCGCGGTCTCGACGTGGCCTGCCGCGTGTGCCAGCTGCCAGTCGGTCAGGAGCTCCGTGTCGTAGGAGCAGCGGTCGATCACCGCGTGCAGCAAGGCGTCGCCGTCCTCGGGCACGTCTTCGAGGTGGTAGCCGTGCGCGCGCATGGCGGCGAACAGCCGCATGAGTGATGCCGGGGCATCAAGGCCCACGGCATTGCCGATGCGCGACGCCTTTGCACTCGAATTGGTCAGCACAAATGCGATCCTCTTCTCCGCGTTGGGCTTCCGCCGCAGCACCGCCAGCCGGGCGGCCTGGCCAGCTACCCGCGTCACACGTTCCAAGTCGGGCGCGTACTGCACCACGCCATCGGCAGCGGCACCACCGGAACTCCGGCGCACCTCCTCTTTAAAGGAGATGGGCACGCTGATGATCCGTCCGTCGAACTCTGGAATGGCGACGTTCATGGCGACATCGAGCGGGCTCAGACCACGGCTTGACCCCTCCCACTGCGGGCGGGTACTGCTTGCGGTGATCGCCTGCATGACCGGCACGTCCAGCACCGCCAGCGCATCGACCGACCAGCCGCTCATCGTTGGGCCATCTGGATTGACCCCGCCCATCGCGAAGCTGGTGGTGTTGATCACAACATCGACGGTCGCTCGACCGTCCTCCATAAAGTAGCGGAGGGCAGCGGGTAGCGTCGGTGTGTTCCCCTCGTCGGCGTCGGCTCCCTCTTTGAGAGAGTAGGCGTAGACGGGCAGGACATCGAGTCCACACGCTTCACACGCTCGGATGAGGGCGTCGACAAAGTCGGTATTGCCGGACAGCAGGTGTGAGCGGTAAAAGAGGATGCCCGCCACGGGACGACCGACGGTATGGCGGACCCGCAGCATGTCTAGCGTGGCGGCGGGGACATCGGGATGATAGAGGCCGTGACGCGGCTGCGGCTCGGGCGCGTCGAAGCCGAAACCGGTGGCCAGCAAGTGATCTGCTAGGAAGAGGAGACAGTTTGCGTAGTTCTTGAGGCCGCCAAGCTGGAAATAGGCGAACGCCTCGTGCGCCACCGGCACGCCCGCGGTCGATGCCGCCGTCAGTTCGGGGTCGAGAGCATCGGTGCCGGGAAGGCAGATCAGCCACACGTCGTTGTCGCGTGCCCAGGCGGCGATGCGATCGAAGCCGTGCGTGAAGCTGTGGCGACCACCGAGCAGGCGCAGCACAATCACCTCGGCGCGAGGAAGGACGCCATCCAGAAAGAGGTCCACGTCGGCGTCGGTGCGGAGATGGCCGGGGTTGAACGCCTGGACCGGTGGGAAGTCGGGTGGCAGCATCTCCGCCACGCGTGACAGTGCCAGAAGGTCGGTGTCGGCCTGCGTCAGAATCAGGAAGCCGCCGTCACCGGTAAAGGGCACGTCACGGGCGGTGGGAGCATCCGCTGCGGACAACGCGCGCCGGGCATCATCCCAGCTAAAGGCAGCAAACTGGTTCTCGGCCAGATTTGCCGGTGGGGGCAGGTAGGCATCCGCTTCCAGTAAGAGGTCGATATAGTCATAGAGGGCCAGCACCTGCCCCTCGGAGTTGATCGACTGGAACCAGACGGGCCGGCCATCGAACAGCAGGAGCACGACGTTGTAGAGCGTGCAGGGTCCGAGGCAGCCGCCAATGGTCAGGTGGACCCTGTTGCGGAGTTTTCGGCGCTCCCACTCGTTGTGATAGACATCCGTGGGAACGGCGGGGTAGTTGCGGTCGGTCTGGCCACAGCAGCAGCCGGTGGCGCAGACAAAGAGCTGGCCCTGCTTGCGGACGACATTGACTGTCTTGCCATCGGTGCGCACCACCAGATTGCGGACACGACGTGGGGTTGCATGTGATGGCAGAGCCAGCTCACCGCCTTTCGCTCGAAGGTGTGATGCACAGGATGGCGGCAGGCATTCTGACTCGTGGCGGACAGCCACCTACAGTTGCGGGACAGTGCCGGATTCGCACCGGCTTTCCCTGGACGCCATCCAACGTGTTGAGTTGTAAAGTTGACTGTAGCAGCAGCACGGCAGCGCGTCAATGACACAACGATTGCCAGGTCACCCGGCGGCAGCGATGAGGTACGCTGTACCCGAGACGGAACGGTACGCGCCAATCGCGAATCACATCAAACCGGCCACGACGCCCCGCGCTTCGTGACCGCCTATCCGCGCTAGACGCGCCGAAGGAGGAGAGCATGCAGGAACTGGATGTTGTGGTGCTCACATGTGACCTCGCCGTATACGGCCTACGCCGAGGAGACATCGGCGCCATCGTCCACCGCTACGCCGATGGCGCGGCGTACGAAGTGGATTTCGTCACGGCGGCCGGAGCGACGGTGGCAGTGGTAACGCTGGATGCAACCGACGTGCGGTCGGTCGGCGTTAGCGAGATCCTCCACGTCCGCCCCCTCGACGGGACGGCGCGAGACGTCGAGCGTGGGGTCCGGAGCGTGGTGGTCACCACCTCGGCGGGAAGCTGATGAGCGCCCATCGAGCGGGACCACGCGAGGAACGCACCCAAGGCGGTGAGAGCCTGGCTGTGTGACGCGGGGTCTGGCCGTGCTCCGGAGGGGGCCCCAGCGACTCGCTACTAAACCCGTTGTCATCCGACTGCGGTTCCCGTTTAGCAGCAGCGAATGTGGTCATAGACGGGTTGCACGTTACCGACATATGCCGTGATTGACACAACGAAGGCACGATCGGTCCCTCGTTAGCCTCACCCCTGCTCGGCGCTGTTCTCCTCGTGTTGCACCAGCGTGACCAGCCACGTTCGTAGTAACGTCAGGTGATCCTGACCGATGACCGCCGCGTAATCATCCTCGATCTCCTGCTGGATGCGAACGGCATCGTTGAGAAACTGCCGCCCTTGCTCGGTAAACACGATCATCGTTGCCCGGCGGTCGGTCACGTCGAGAGAACGGGCGATGTATTGCAACTGTTCGAGATCATCCACGAGTCGCCCCATTGCCTGCTTGCTTATGCCCGCGCAATCCGCCAGGTCGATGATGCGCATGCCCTCGGTATCCAGGTTAATCAACAAACCTGGGATGCACGCCCGGCTGCCTCCGTGCAACCCTCGGTTGCGCGGTCTGCAGGCGACCGGATATCGCCGAAGGGCCATGAACGACGTGCCTGAGCGCGGTGCTGATCGATCTGGCTGCACTCTGGCGGTCAGCCGCCTTGCGATGTCCGCTGAGCGGATCACTGTCCCACCGGCTTCATTTCTCACGCTCACGGCGCAACTGGTCCAGTTCCGCGCGTAGCCGTTCAACCTCCCACTCCGCTTGCAAGCGAGCGACGTTTTCTCGGTGTAGGGCATCCGCCTCTCGCTGCCGGGTGGCCGTTTCTTCACGCAAGACAGCCACTTCCCGCCGCAGGACAGCCACGTCTCGTTGCCAGGCAGCTATGTCTCGTTGCCGGGCAGCCGTTTCCTCGCGCAGTTGAAGCTCCCACGTCCGTTTGGACGACAGTGGCTGGCCAGTCGATTGGTCAAGCACATCTAGCAGCCCACCCCGTACGATAAAGCGCACGGGGAGCACGCGGCTAGCAATGCTCCCGTCCGCCATCTCGGGAAGCGGTTCTGACTCCAATTCGCCGTGTAATGCCCACCCCTGGATGTACGGCAGCGGGAATGATCCCGCCGGGTTGAAGAGCCAGTACTCGCGTATCCCCAGTAAACGGTAGGCTTCGAGCTTACCGATCTGATCGGCCGCGAGAGAGCTGGGTGAGAGGAACTCGGCCACCATGTCGGGTGGCTTGCCTTCTTCGTGCGGATCGTAGACGTCCCGGTTTTTGTCGGGCACGCCCAGGGCCACCAGCAGGTCGGGCTGCAACGGGTTTTGCCGAACAGGCTGCATGCGCAGCCATCGCTCAAAGGAGACGTAACAGTCGGGTCCGGCGAACGCCTCGCGCAGGACCATGAAGCAGAAGGTCTGCTCGATCCGATGGAAGTCATTGGCCATCGGCTCGTCGCCCTCCTCGCACTCCTCCATCTGCATAGGATCTGGCATCAGGTACGGCTCGATGGCGCGTGCCATTCCATTCCCTCGCTTTCTCAACTGGCGACCTCCGTCAGAGTAGGGCCACCACTCCAACATGTCAACGATACCGTGCCACCAGTTCCCTTGTGGCTCTGATGGAGGCGCATGTTCTGTGTTTGCGCTCGCCTGCTGTCGTCTGTCTGGGCGACATCTGAAACACAGGAATTGCCGCAGCATAGCCAGTTGGCGTGGGCGGCTGTCCAAGGTTCGCTCCGACACGGTGCGGCGAAGGGCAGCGGCACTGTCTTCACCGCACCCGTCTGGAGCTTCTGGTCGGCCACCTCGAACGTAGTGGAACTATCGGTCAGTGGATAGCGGTGCGTCATCAGGCGATCGATATCTTGTCTTCGGGGATGCCGTTCCACCATGCGAACTGTCGCACGAGCACGCACTCAGTTCCTTCCGGAGTGGCACCTGCGGCGTGGAAGTAGGCACGCGCAAAAAGTTGGCGAGCACACTCAGCAGACTGTGTCGGCCCGGTATGTTCAGGCATGATGCAGGTTGGCGAGAACCAGACGCGCGTTCCTTCGGCACTTCACCACCCCGTATCAGTGGTTTCACCACGTATTCTCAGGCAGGCGATGGATGCTGATGATGTGGATGCGACGCCGGATGTACCAGCGGGCAACTGTGCCAGTGACGTAACGACCGGTGTCAGATGTCCACGAAAGGGAAATACGATGTCTGATATCGACCGCCTCATCACCCGTCGGAGCGCCCTTGGTCTGCTCCTCGTCAGTTCCGCGGCATTGGCCGCCTGCGCCAACACCAGTTCACTCGCGGCCCGCGCCCAGAGTGCGGAAAGCACACCAGTGCCCGCGTCACCCGGGCCGACCCAGGGAACGACAGCCCCGGCCGCGTCCGCAAGCCCCATGGCAGCAACGGCTGGGCCCACTGCCGCACCGCGGGCCGCGACCGTCATACCGGCAGCAGCCGGTGCTTCCCCCGTGGCTCAGGCCAGCGCCTCGACTGGCGGCCCCACCACCCCGTTGCTAAATCCCGGCGTCGTCAGCTGGGTCCACATCGGCGACTTACACATTACGACCGGCGATCAGCAGAACTACACTGATCTCAAGACGATCGTGGCTTCCGTAAATCAGTACCTGAAAAACGGCGTCAACTTCGCCTTCATTTCCGGGGATAACGCCAACGATAACACCGAGGCAGAATATCAGTTGATCAAAGACGCCGTTACACCGCTCCAGGTGCCCCTGTACATCGTGCCTGGTGATCACGATTCCAAAGCAGGTCAGACACTGTACAAACAGTACCTGGGCGCGAAGACCTACCAGAGCTTCTCGACCGGCGGCTACCACTTCGCCTTCCTCAATATGCTGGATGCCAATGGTGGTTTTGGTCTTGGCGACGAGCAGATGGCGTGGCTCAAGCAGGATTTAGACGCGGCAAAGGCGAAGGGGGAACAGTCGCTTCTCTTCGGCCACACCTACGACCTGAGTAAGCTGGGCAGTTCCGGGCAGGCAGTGCAACAGCTGATCGCCCAGGACAATGTGCTGATGCTCGACGCCGGTCATACTCACTACAACGATGTCGCGAACGATGGCCATGCCATTTACGCCACCGGGAGGAACACCGGCCAGGTTACCGAAGGGCCAGTCGGATTCGTACTGGTCAACGTCGACCATGGCGTTGTGAGCTGGAAGTTCAAGCAACTCGGGAGCTGGCCCTTCGTTATGATCACCAGCCCAACCGAGAAGCTGTTGATCGTCGACCCCTCTCAGGCCGTGCAAGGAACGGTGAACGTACGTGCAAAAATCTGGGACGACAAAGGCGTGGCGTCGGCGACACTGCAGGTGGATGGTGGCACAGGGATGCCGATGCAGCAAATTGGCAGCACGCAGATGTGGCAGGTCAACGTCGACACGGGCCCGCTGCCCGGTGGTGACCACAAACTCCGAGTGAACGTGCAGGGGGCTGGCGGGAATACAGCGGTGGACGAGATTACCATGGTCGTCCAGAAGTCGGGAGCGTACGCCGTGCCACAACGTCAAGCAGGCGCTTCGGGCAACTCCATCGGTGCCTATGCCGACCGCGGATTGCTCGGCAACCATACCGCGGGCGGTGCGGGTGGTCCAGGCGGCGGTGGCAAGGGTCCAAAAGGCGCAGCGCCCGCGAGTTCGGGCACACCGGGAGCCAGCAGCAGCGGATCGGCGGCATCTCCCGCTGGTCCGGGAAGTGGCGGTCCGGGCGGCGGTGGCAAGGGTCCAAAAGGGCCCGCTGGCCCCGCCACGATCACCGCTGTCAACGGCGGTTCGCTCACACTCCAGTTCTCCGACGGCAGCACACAGCAGGTGACACTCGCTTCCAATGCAACCGTCGCCCGCATCGTGTCCGGCTCCCCATCGGATCTGAAGGCCGGTGAGAAGGTCGATGTGAAACTGACGACCAATCAAGATGGCTCGAGGTCGATCCAGTCGATCGAAATCGAGCCCTAGGAAGGAGTGGACACGGTATGACAGCCTCGACTGAAACCGACCCGTTGACAACCGACCGTCGGCCACACGTCCTGGTTGTCGACGACGAACCACATATCGTCGATCTGATCGCTCTCGGCCTCAAGTATGAGGGGTATCGAACGTCGAGTGCAGCCACCGGGCCGGCTGCGCTCGACGCTGCCCAACGCCTGCAACCGGACGTCATCGTCCTGGATGTGATGCTTCCGGGTATGGATGGACAGAGCGTCTGCCGAAGGCTCCGTACCGTCTCCGATGTGCCCATCCTCATGCTCACGGCACGCGTGGCAGTCCCTGACCGGGTTGCGGGACTCGACGCGGGGGCCGACGACTATCTTACCAAACCGTTCGCATTTGAGGAACTCATGGCGCGCCTCCGTGCGCTCCTGCGCCGTCGGCAAGGGCCCTCTGGCAAGGTGCTCACTGTCGCCGGAGTGAGCCTGGACATCCGTACGCGCGAAGTGACAAGGGACGGGCGAAGTCTGCGCCTCACGCCGACCGAGTTCGACCTCCTCACCGTCTTCTTGAAGAATCCACGCATTGTCCTTGCGAAGGGCAAGCTGCTTGAGCTTGTCTGGGGGTACGACTTCGCTGGCGACGAAAATGTCGTCGAGGTCTACGTTCGGTACCTCCGCGCAAAACTGGGCGATCCACCGCTCATCCATACCATCCGGGGCGTCGGCTATACCTTCCGTCCAGCAGACGGAGTGCCCGTATGAAGCATCTCCGACTGCTGCCGATCCGCTGGCGACTCACGCTCCTGTATGCGATCCTGCTCGCGCTCTTTCTCCTGGTGCTCGACAGCTTCGCGTATATCGCATTGCGGCATGCACTGCTCGACGATCAGCGCAAGGTGCTCGACGGCAACGCGCGCCTCCTGGCGCGGGATATCGAGAGCGGTGTCAGCACGAGCGCCAGTGCCATGGCCGAACGATTGCCACCGGGTGTGGGATTCCAGATCTACGACGGGCAGAGCGCCTACGTCATGGGGTCACCGGGACCGAAGGAGCGCTTTCCAACGACGACTGACATCCCCCGGTTTTCTGCTGGCAAGAACCCGCAGGTCTGGGCGACGGTCAGGCGCGAGCAGGGGGCACAAACGATGCGGTGGCTGGTCCTGGCCATCCCTGTCAGCCGGGCGGGACACACCACGGGGTACCTGCGCGTGGCCAGTTCATTGGCGCCACTGGATACGACACTGGCCGACCTTGCTCGCATTCTGGTGATCGGCAGCCTGACGATCATCGCCGCCGCGCTGCTGCTGGGTCCCCTGACAGCGGCCAGTGCTCTCCGACCGGTCGTCACCGTAGCGCGGACCGCCGAGCGGCTGGCGGCGGGGGATTTCTCACAGCGTACGGACGTCCACCACGGACACGACGAGATCGGAGACCTGGCCCGTGCCTTCGACTACATGGCCACTCGCTTGGAGGACAGCTTCGCCCGGCAGCAAGCACTCGAGGAGCGGCTTCGCCGTTTCGCCGCTGACGCCTCGCACGAACTGCGGACACCGCTCACATCCTTGCGTGGCTACGTCGATGTCCTGCTTCGCGGCGCGAAAGACGACCCGGTCGACACCGAGCATGCACTCGCGGCGATGCAGCGAGACGCGGTGCGGCTCGAACGACTGATGACCGACCTGCTGGACCTCAGCCGCCTGGATAGTGGTGTGGTCGGGCCACTCATCCAGGTGCGATTGGACGATCTCGTTCGCCATCACATCCAGGATCTCCCGCCTGATGGTCCCCCCGTGCTGGGTGACTTCGACGGTCCGGTCACGGTGCAAGCAGACGCGGTGGCACTGGGACGAGCGGTCGACAACCTGCTCCAGAATGCCAGCCGATACACGCCAGCATCCGGCACCGTCACGGTCCGCGTGCGGCCGCGGGGCAATGAAGCGATCGTCTCCATTGCCGACACGGGCAGTGGCATCCCGTTCGACGACCTGCCGCACATCTTCGACCCATTCTACCGGAGTGACGCGGTGCGGAGCCGGGTAACCGGCGGCACGGGGTTAGGGCTCTCCATCGTGCGCGCCATCGTCGCCGCTCACGGAGGGACCGTCGTTGCGAGTAGCGAGCCCGGACGCGGGAGCACATTTACGATTTCGTTGCCCGCCACCATGGAGCGCGTCCCCGCCGGGCCTGCCGTGTAAACGGGCGCCCGTTGCTGACCGATGGCCCTCAGGTCGCAACCGTTCCCGTTCCCCCGCAGTATCCACGGCCCTGCAGGCCACCACCGAGAATGAAAATCCCCGGTCCTCCCTCTTCATCCGATGACGCAACTACCAACCCCAACGATCCCGTTACCCAGTGGACGCACGGGTGCCCTCTGGGCACGCAGTCGGCCGTACTTTGGTGCGGGTGCCCTCTGGGCAGGCAGTCGGCACCCTACAAACAACCAGCCGCTGATATTCTTTTTTAGGGCAGCGTCGATGCCCTGCGGGGGCACCCCCGAGGGATGAAAAGCAGGCCATCCCAGCGGGACCACGCGGGGAGTCCGCGAAGGCGGACTTTGCCGTGTCAGGCGCGACTTCAGTCGCTGGCCGCGTCCGACAACTGTGTCGGCGGATTATCAACCCGACGGTGATCCTCTTTTTCAGGGCGCGATCGCATGTATCGCCGCAGCAGAGCCAGTTGGCGTGGGTGGCCGTCCAGCGTTCCCTCTGACACAGGGCTAGGCGAAGGGCAGCAGCACCGTCTTCACCGCACCGGTCTGGAGCTTCTGGTCGGCCACCTCGAACGCGGTGGAAATATCGGTCAGCGGGTAGCGGTGCGTAATCAGCCGATCGGCGCGGACACGTCCGTCGGCCACCATGTCGATCGATATCTGGTATTCACGGATGCCGTTCCACGATGCGTAACTGTCGCACCAGAACACGCTCAGTTCCTTGCGGCGCGGCACCTGTGGCGTGAAGGTCTGCGGCACCTGAAAGGTACCCACCTCGGCGATGCGGCCACCCGGTGCGGCAACATCGAGCGCCTGCGGGAAGGTGGGTGCCGTACCGCCGACAGCCTCAAACACCGTGTCCGCCCCACCGTCGGTCAGGTCGAGGACGGCCTCCTTCAGCGGTATGGTGGAACTGTTAATGGTGACGTCGCAGGCGCCGATCTCGCGTGCAAACGCCAGCGTGGGATCATCCAATCCCACCATGATGACCGAACGGGGGCCGCGTGACCGCGCGATCATCCCGGCGCAGAGGGCGATGGGACCACACCCGATGACGACGACGTTCTCCCACGACTCCACCTGGACGCGGTGATTGGCGTGGAGCGCCACGGCCACCACGTCCAGGATCGCGGCGGCTTCGGTGGAAACGTTATCGGGCAGGGGATAGACGTGGTCCGCCACGGCGAGGTCATACTGGGCGAAGCCGTGGCTGGAAAGGCGGCGTCCGCCACGTACGCCACGTTTGGGGCAGTTGTGGTAGTCACCCCGACGGCACCAGCGGCACTGCCCACATCCCACGAGGTGCAGTGGCTCGACGCCGACGCGCTGTCCCAGGCCGAACCCCTCGACACCTGGTCCAATGGCCACAATGTCGCCCGCCAGTTCGTGACCGGTCATATGCGGGTATGTCTGGCCGGGCATCCCGCCGAGGCGGTAGCGGTGGAGGTCACTGCCACAGATGCCCGAGGTCTGGATCTTCACCAGGACCTCACCGGGCCCCGGCTCTGGCGTCGGAACATCCTCGACGCGAATATCGTTGTGGCTGTAGAACATCGCCGCTTTCATCTGGTTTCTCCCACCGCGCTCATCGCGCTGTTCAGCATCATCACTGTTCGCTGACCTGCCCGAAGACATACGGGCACCGTAGTGCCTGCTCCTCGATGGGCGTATCGTAGCGCATTGCTACGACTGGCTGTCCAGCATTGGTGAGGGGTTCCCAGCGGTCGTAGCAGTCGCTATTGTCCCGCTGACGACCTGAAGATAGAGCACGGCCGTGTCATTCGCACCATTGGTACTGAGTATTCGGCGGGTGATCCACCAGGTTTGGACGAGGGCCTGCGGCGCAAAGACGGAGGATCCATCGGTTCTTCCATATGCGATGACTCAACGAGTCTGGGCTTCAAGGCCGGAAGCGTGTATGGTAACCAGCCCATTCTGCCCATCGTCGTAGACACGAACTCTCGCACAAAAGGCCAGGTATTCACGGGTAGATTGACATCTCGATAGATCGCAAAGATGGGTTCTGTCATGGGGTTCTCTGAGTCAAAGTCAAGAGCGAAGGGGGTGGAATGTCAATGCCGTGGTCATGCGCTGTTTCGATCCAAAGATTCCGAGCATCTACCGCCATTGGCGCAACTTCGTCCAGGGTCTCTGCCTGAGTCATACAGCCGGGAAGATCGGGGAAGAGTATCGTAAAGCCTCCCTCGGCCTCTGCAACGACCTGAAACGGGTAGTCGCGTGCCAGGTATGCCTCAAGAGGCGCACGTGCTGCTGTTGTCATGTCAATCATCCCATCCAAGTAGTTCACTCATCTTCATCAGGTAGGCACGCACCGCTATTGGATTCATCATAGGGACGAGCACGGCTGGGCAGCAAACGCGCGTGGTCGGCAGACGCCGGGTGGTCGCCCGGCGTCCTCTGGCTTGACCAGCGTGCCACTTACGGCGTCAGCCGGTGCATGTCACGCGGGAACAGCGTGGTGTCGCGTACGTTGGTGGCGCCGACGAGCCGCGCAACGAGCCGTTCAAGGCCGATGGCAAAGCCACCGTGCGGAGGCAAGCCGTGTCGAAATGCTTCGAGGTAGCCAGAGAGCGCCTCGGGGTCAATGCCATTGCGTCCCAGTGCGTCGAGATACTCCTCGTAGCGGTGCAGACGCTGGCCACCTGTGGCAAGTTCCAATCCCCGAAAGAGCAGGTCGAAGCTGTTGGAAAATGCGGGCCGGTCGGGGTCGGGGTGGGTGTAGAACGGACGCTTGACCATCGGGTAGCCGGTCACGAACAGGAAGTCGGAGCCATATTCGCGCCGCGCCCACGTTCCCAGCCACGCCTCGTGGGCCGGCGCCAGGTCGGGCTCGCCCACCACCTGTTCACCGGTCTCGCGTGCAAGCAGTTCCTGCGCATCCGCGAAATGGATGGCGGGAATGCGTTCTGGCACTTCCGGCACGTGCAGTTCGAGGAGCGCCAGCGCAAGCCCAGCCTCGTCGCGTATGGCGGCGAAGATGCCGCGCAGTACGTCGGTCAACGTCGCCATAACAGTGGTGTGATCGTGAATGAAGCCCATTTCGGCATCGAGCGACACGTACTCATTCAGGTGGCGCGGTGTGTCGTGTGGCTCGGCACGGAAGACGGGGCCGACCTCAAAGACGCGCTCGAAGACGCCAACCATGATTTGCTTGTAGAGTTGCGGACTCTGGGCAAGGTAGGCGCGCCGACCGAAGTAGTCGACGGGGAAGACGTTGGCTCCGCTTTCTGTGGCACTTCCCACCAGCTTCGGCGTCTGTATCTCGATAAAGTCCCGTGCACCAAGTGCCGCCCGGAAGCCGCTCATAGCAGCCGCTTCGATGCGGAAGGTCGCTCGCCGCCTGGGGTGCCGAAGCGCCAGCGCGGCGTGGTCGAGCAGGGTGGGCAACTGCGCTTTCAGGACCGGGCGGAACAGATCAAAGGGGGGTGACATGGTCGCGGGAGCGACCACATCGATGGTCACGTTGCGAACTTCGACACCACCCGGCGCCTGTGCTTCGGCGACTGCGTCGCCTTCAACGGTCACCACCGTCTCGTGGCAGAGGTGACGCAGTTGCTCGATCATGGCCGGTTCATCTAGCACAATTTGTGCGGTCCCTTTGCCATCACGCAAGATGAGAAATGTGACACTGCTGAGTTGGCGCAGGTGCTGCATCCACCCCGCCAGTTGGACGTGTTCGCCGCTGTGCTCCGCGAGTTCGGTCGTCCAGATTCGTTCCATGGTGACACCTCCAAAAACGAGCAACGCCGCTCTCGTCGTGCGGACGAGAGCGGCGTTCGTGGTGCCACCACACATGTGCCAGGCCCGTGGTCAGCGTGACGGATGGTGCCGTTTGGGGAACGACGGACACCAGAGCGAACACAGCCGGAAACGAGCCATGACCTTTGGTAGCCTGATAATGGGGGCAGGCCAGTGGGGCTTTTCTTCCCCACGCTCTGGAGTGTCACGGGTGGACCTGGGAGACTGCCATCGCAGCTGCAGCAGCTCTCTGAACTCCGTCCGGTCCGCCGTCAGTCTCCATCGTCGCTGTGTATTCCTTCATACTACCGCATCGTGCCGTACGGGCGGGCGCTGAACATGGCGTCCTGGCTTCTGGGTGATTGGAAGGTGCAGACTGCCCCGAAAAAGGCCTGTCCCGTCTGGTTGGTGGGATACAGCCAGCGACTGAAGTCGCGCCTGACATGGCAAAGTCCGCCTTCGCGGACTCCCCGCGTGATTCCACAGGAATGGCATGCTTTTCATGCTCGGTGGTGACCCGCAGGGCCGTGGTTACTGCGGTAGTATCCAGAAGGTACGAAGCACCATCTGTCGAAAACAGTACAGGGTTCAGGCGGCTCGACGAGCATAGAAAGGCAACACACATGCCCGTTACCATCGATCTCACCGGTAAAGTGGCCCTGGTCACCGGGGGTAGCCGCGGTCTCGGTGCCGCCATGTGCCGTACCCTTGCCACCGCAGGAGCTGCGGTGGCTGTTCATTACGCCACGGGAAGTGACAAAGCGGCCGGGGTCGTACGCGACATCGAAGCACTGGGTGGACAGGCGGTCACCATTGGTGGCGACTTCCACGATGCCGCGGCTGTCGTGCGCGTGGTGACCGAGGTCCGGTCTCGGCTTGGACCTATCAGCATCCTGGTGAATAATGTGGGTCGTGAGGAGGAGATGGGGCCCGCGCTGGATCTGTCGTGGGAAGCGTACGAGGAGATCATCCAGTTGAACGTACGATCAGCGTATCTGACGAGCCGGGGCGTGGTACCTGACATGCGAGCACAGAAGTTCGGCCGCATCATTAACATCCTTTCTATGGCTGCCCACTCGTACCCCAGGAGCATGGCTGCCTACGCTACCGCCAAGGGCGCGCTCCGCAGCTTTACCCAGGCACTGGCTGTAGACCTCGGGAGTGACGGTATCACCGTGAACGCGGTTTCACCCGGATGGATCCCTGTCGAGCGGCACGGTCCCACCACGCTCCCTGGCCGTATGGCCACGGCGGCCCGCACGCCACTGGGGCATCTGGGCGAGGCCGAGGATGTGGCGAGCGCAGTGCTCTTTCTGGCTTCTGACCTGGCGAAGTTTATTACCGGCGTTGAGATTCCGGTATGCGGCGGTGTGCAGATGCTGTAGTGTCCTGCACGTGATATCACCATCCAGAAGGCACATTACGTACACGGCGCACAGATTGTCCAGAACGGGAAGGCAACGCGAGTTGCTTCCCCGTATGCATCATGCGAGCGACGATGGCGCCACTATGAAGGTTCTCTGCGAGAACTGCGTTCGTCGAGTAGCGCTCGTAACCGGGCAACCTCCTCCTCGGCTCGTTGCCGTGCTGCGGCCTCTCGATGATGGGCTTGCTGTTCCCGATCCAGACGATTTTCAAGATCCAGAAGCGCCGAGAGCTCGCGTCCAGTCTCGACGTCGATCACATCAAGGCGGTCGCCACGCACCACGAAACGCACCGGCAGGACACGACTGGCTACGCCACCGTCTCCATCGACTGGTAACGATTCTCGTGTCCCATCCTACCGCAATGTCCAGCCCTGGATGGGTGGTCCTCGGAACTGCCCCCCAGGATTGAACACAAAGTATTCACGCACCCCGAGTGCCGCATAGCGCGGCCATTTGCTCGTCCGATCCGCTGTCAGCGAGCTGTCGGAGAGGAACTCGGCCAGCAGGTCGGGAGGCTTGCCCTCAAGAACCGGATCGTAGCCCTTTCGTGGTCTGTGCGTGACTCCAAACGCCACCAGCAGGTCGGGCTGCAGCTTCTTGTCCGGGTCTGCGGGGTCCATGTGGAGCCACGTCTCCCCGCTTACGTAGCACTCGGGGCCGGCGAATCGCGCACGTAGCACTGTTTCGACATGACCTCGATCCCAACGGTGCCAGTCACTTGCCAATGGTTCGTCGTTACCCTCCCACCCCTCCAGATGCATGGGATCGGGCACCGACACGGATGTGCCATCATCCAGCTTGACCAGCAGCCCGGGATACCGCACCGCCATCGCTCACCTCCTCGCCATCGGATTGCTTGCCGCTCAGTATACCGCTGGCGTTGCCATCGTACCTGCCGCGTGGTGGACATGACGTTCTCTTCGGGTACACATCGTCGTTCGTGGTCAGGGTACTTGAGCCTTCCACGGCCCCAAAAAAGATCCATCACCGTTTGCTTGCATAAACACTGAGGTGTGGCACGCTGCCTTCGTGCCACTGTCCGCCCAGTGGCTCCCGGTGACATCTACGCACCGCCAGTTGCCTGCCACAGGGGAACGCGCTGTACAAGATGCGGTTTGTTTTGATCCTCGGTGGTGGTCCGTAGCATGGTGACTGCGGCAGGGAGATGTGCAACGATCTTTACAACGACGTCACGCAGCGATGAGGAGGGACATGAGATGGCTGAACCGAAGCGATCCAACGAGGAGACGTTGCTCTGCACCTATCTGGTCTACGCCCTGGCACCAGACGGGATGGGCCGGGCAGAAGCGGACAACCTCTTCAACGACTATTTACGCAATCCCATGCTGGGTGTCATCGTCCATCACGACCACTTTATCGACCAGCCAGGTGCGTTCGCGGCGATCGAGGCGAGAACAGAGGAGCAAAAGGCGGCACTGCGCGATCCGGGACCGCTGACAGGGTGGCAGGTCCACGCGCACCCGTTGCACTTCTCGCCCACTGGTGCAGGCTTCTGGATCCAGGGCGACTCGACAATGCGGCGCTTCAGCGGCGTACATATCGAGCAAGGGCCAGCAGTACCTGGCACGCTTGCGCACGACTACGTCATCCTACCGGGGGGACGCGTTCCCTGAAGGGCAGAGCGCTGAACCGCCACACGTATGCCATTCCCAGGGGCGTTGCAGCATTTCCCTGGCAAGCCTGGTGCTGCCCGTGGCCGGGTATACTGCCACGAAACACCCCGTGCCGCAGAACAGAAAGCGAGGCAGACATGGTTACCGCGCGTACCTGGTCCGTGGAGGACCTCGAAACGCTACCCGACGACGGCAACCGGTATGAGATTATCGACGGGGAGTTACATGTGTCGACGCAGCCAGACTGGTATCACCAGCACGTGAGCCTACGGATTGCATCGGCGCTCGATAGCTGGAGTGAAGCAACTGGCCTGGGTGGCGCCAATGTCGCGCCCGGTGTCATCCTCAGTGCCACTGACGCGGTTGCGCCTGATGTTGTGTGGATCTCCACATCTCGCATGGCCGAGGCATGGTCGCCCGACGGTAAACTGCATGCCGCACCGGAAGTGGTGGTCGAGGTGCTGTCACCGGGCACGAGCAATGAGCGCCGCGACCGTGAAGCAAAGTTGCAGATGTACAGCCAGCACGGAGTCGAGGAGTACTGGATTGTGGACTGGCGGAGCCGCAGCATCGATGTGTATCGGCGAGACGGTGGGTGCCTGGCGCTGGCGGTCAGCCTGGGTGCATCGGACATTCTTGAATCACCACTCCTTCCGGGTTTCCACGTTCGGGTCGATCACATCTTCAAGAACATCCCTGCGTAGCACCACAGCACTCCCGAGACGCGACTGAACAGGGGAAGTTGGGGCAGTATCTTCGGGTGGACCGGTGAACTGCGCACACGGAAAGGCGAGGCAGACATGGTTACCGCACGCACCTGGACCGTGGAGGACCTCGAAACGCTACCCGACGACGATGGCAACCGGTATGAGATTATCGATGGGGAGTTACATGTGTCCACCGCGCCGGGCATCGAACATCAGTTGGTCTACGGCAATCTCTATGGTGAGCTTCGAACGTGGAGCCGTCAGACTGGCAGGGGTTTTGCGATCCTCACACCCGGCGTGATCTTCACCCGTGACAACGCGGTTATCCCAGACCTCGCGGTTATCCCAGACCTCGTCTGGTTGAGTCACGAGCGGTATGCCGCGGCACGAGGTGATGATCATCGACTCCATCGTGCGCCCGAGTTAGTGGTGGAAGCACTCTCTCCAGGCACCGCAAATAGCCGTCGTGACCGTGAAGCGAAGCTCCGGCTGTACAGCCAGCAGGGTGTCGAGGAGTACTGGATCGTCGACTGGACGACCAGGACCATGGAGGTATACCGCCGCTCGGATGATGCACTCGCACGTGCCATGACGCTCACCGAGCACGATCTTCTTGAGACTCCGCTGCTACCGGGATTCAGTCTCCCACTGCACGTCATCTTCGAGAATATCCGGGCATAACGTCACGCCCGTTTCGTTCGGCACCCGCCCCATCGTCCATTGCGCCTGCCGCGTGCCATCTGGCATGATCAAGCTCGTCAACGTGGGAGCGACAGGGAGGGCACCGATGGGCAAACTGGATGGCAAAGTGGCGCTGGTCACCGGTAGTAACCGTGGCATTGGCAAAGGTATCGCACGTGGTCTCGCCGCTGAGGGTGCCAGCCTGGTGCTGGCGGCACGCAACGCGGCGACCCTGCGCCAGGTGGCCGAGGAACTGGAGCAGGCGGGAACACCAACACTGGCCATTCCCACCGATGTGGCCGACGAAGCGCAGGTCGAACGGCTCTTCGCGCAGGCGATGGAGCGTTTTGGCAGGCTCGATATCCTGGTCAACAACGCCGGTGCGTTCGATGGTGGCCTGCTTGATGAACTGACGGTCGAAGCGTGGGACAAGGTGATCAACACCAACCTGCGCGGCCCCTTCTTATGCACACGGTCGGCTATGCGGATTATGAAGCCACAGCGCGGCGGCCGCATTATCAACGTCGGCAGTATCTCCGCGCAGCGGGTGCGCCCGCGGTCGGCGGCCTACAGTACCAGCAAGCATGGCATCTGGGGACTCACCCAGGTGACGGCGCTCGAAGGGCGGGAGTTTGGTATCGCCGCGAGTTGTCTGCATCCCGGCAATACGAGAGTCGAGCCGAAGGGGCCCCGGGTCAATGAAACCGAGCCGATGATGCACGTTGATGAGCTGGCACAGGCGGCGGTCCTGATGGCCACGCTCCCGCCGCACGTCAATATGCTGGAAGCGATTGTTATGCCCATCGATCAGTTGTACATCGGGCGGGGTTAGCCGCTCTCCTGTGGCTCTGGGCACCCGATGATCACCCTCGACCTGCGCGTCCGCCACTACTCCACCGAGGGCCAGACCGCTGGACGCGGCGACGAGGCCGCTTTCCGGCACGTTGAGCGCGACATCGAGATTCCCTCCACCCAGGCGGCGCTCGTGCTGGTGGACGTCTGGCACGACCACTACATCGCCAGTCACATCGACCGCGCACTCTGGATCATCCGCAATCGGATGGTTCCGGCAATCACGGCGGCACGGCGTGCGGGCATGGTCATTGTCCATGCTCCATCGCCACCCGTGGCCGAACAGTATCCCCACGTCCGGCGTCCTTCACTGTCGGGTGGGGCACCCCCGATGGAACTGGCGAGCTGGCCGCCCAGCGACTTTGTCCGCCGCGAAGGAGCCTATGCGGCGTTCAAGCGCCCTGAGGGACCGGTCATGGAGGCGGCGTACCGGCGTGCCGAACGATACCGCATCCACCCACTCGTTGAGCCAGAGGAGACCGACTGGCTGGTGGCGACGGGTGACGAATTGCATGCACTGTGTCGCGAGCGCGGACTGCTCCACCTGGTCTATGCTGGCTTCGCGGCCAACATGTGCATCCCGTTTCGAGATTACGGCATCCGCGCAATGCGGAAACGCGGGTATCACTGCATCCTGTTGCGCGACTGCACCACGGCTATCGAGGGACACGACACGGTGGCGGAGTTACGTGCCACCAAACAGGCAATCCGCGAGTTGGAGATCACCGACACGGCGGTGACCACGTCGTCGGACCACTTTATCCGTGCCTGTCGCGGCTGAGTGATGTGCTGACACCACCTACTGGTGTGTCGTCACCGTGTCGAGCCAGTACCGGTTGAAGCGTTCCCCATCAACCCGGGCCACCACGCGGGTAGCCACACCGCCATGATCCATCACCGGCACCAGCGATCGCTCACGCTGTTCCCATCGCAGTGGCACTGTTTCGATCTGTGCGCCGTCCCACCCCACAGCAATGGCACAGGCGAGCGGGTCGTACTGAAAGCAGAGAAAATCATCAGGAAGCGCCGCGTGCTCGCGCCCCATCCGCCCGCTCGACTCGTGCCGCGCGTGTGCCTCCGCCTGTCGTGCCATCAATGCACCGAGGGGGCTCGCGGCACGCAGCGCGGCAAGGTCACGCTGGCAAAGCCACGTCTCCAGGGTGACATCCACGGGTACGATCACCGGTGAGCACCGTTCGGCTACGAGGCGTGCCGACACGATGTCGGCCTGGATATTCCAATCTTTGTCAGGTCCCCACGGCGGCAGACCTGGTCGCGGCTGGCGGAGTGTGCCACCCATCACGACGACACGCGTCGAGGTCAGCAAGCCGGGGCGCAGAGCTTCGAGCATCGCCAGGTTGGTATATGGTCCAATGGCGATGATCGTGGCACCCGCGAGTACGCTGCGCTCCAGCAAGGAAAGCGCATCACCGGCCGGGGAGGGGCGCGGTACCACTGGCTCGGGCCAGAACTCGTCCTCCGGCGGAAATCCCCATGGCCCGTCGTACCCGGCCAGGGATCCGGCTGCCCCGGCGGCAACAGGAATCGTGTCCCGGTCGGCCAGAGCCAGTGTCGCGTGGACATAACCCGCTCGGCGGCCGACAGGATCGATGCACGTGGTCATGCCAATGAGATCCACATCAGGAGCGGCAAGTAACCAGGCAAGTGCCCGAAGGTCATCGGTATCGCCACCGAAATCGGTGTCCAGGTGAACGAGCACGTCAGGAGAGAAAGCGCCGCACGTATGCCGCGCTCGCTGGAACCTCCGCTTCTGACAAACTGTGCATCACCAGCCCGCCGTCGTAGCCCGACTCCGTGAGCAGCCGTATGTAGCGGGCGTAGTCAAGCTGGCCCGTGCCAGCGGCCGGGCGGACGCATTCGGTGCCATCAGGGTTCGGTGGCCGCACGTCTTTGGCATGCGCCAGGGCAATGTAGCTGCCTACACGCGTGAAGATGTCATCAAGCACCGACTCCATGTGCATCAGCATCTCGGGGCGGAAGTAGTTGGCGGGGTCCATCACCACCCGTAGTCGATCGGAGCCGGTCTGCTGGATATATCGTTGGGCCTTCTCTGCCGTATCCACGACGTTGACGACTTCGGGCTCAAAGGCAATCGTGACTCCGCGCTGCTCGGCCAGCGGGATAAGCAGGCGAGTGGTCGCCATCAGATCATCCCAGGCTTCGTTTGTGGCGTTGTCCGGGTGATGCCGCCACATGCTGGCGGGGTTGCGGGTGCCGGTGCAGGCGGTGACGACGGTACAGCCGAGTTCCCGGGTCCACTGAAGGAGCGTGTCGTACCGCTCGATGACCTGGTGTAACCGTTCACGATCAGGATCAATCATGTTGAACGTGCCCGACACGGCAGCGATGGTGATATCGTGGCGTTCAAACGCCGTTCGGATGCGCCGACAGAGGTCGGCGTCAAAGTCGCCAGGGATCTCCGGTAGGCCCGCCGAGTCCAGGTTCAACTGCACACTCGATAGGCCATACTCCGCGACCGCGCCCGCAAGCGCTCCGATGGTCGGTCGCTCAAGGTGGTGGGTCATCACGCCAAGTCGCATATCATCCCTTCCCTAACCGTGGAACAAACGCCGGAACATCGATCGTTCTCTGTCCCAGGGATTGTAGCAAGCAAGGTGGTACTCCACAGGCGGCCCGTGTACCCTGTGGCAGGTTCTGCGGTCACGCTCTGGGGTATGGCACCACATACAGAACGATCACGATGTAGAAGGTAAGGCTGGCGGTAATGACGGCAACATGAAACACCTCGTGATAGCTGAAGACCCGCGGCCACAGGCGGGGTCGGCGGAGCGCGTACACCAGTGCACCGAGGGAGTACTGGATGCCACCCGCGGCCATCAGGAGCATCGGCCGGATGTCCATCCGGCTTGCGAACTGCGGGATGGAGCCCAGGACAACCCACCCCATCAGCACATACATGCTGGCATGCACTGGCGGCGGCACATGGAGCGCCGGTGCCAGCCCTACGATGCCAATCACGGCAAGCGTCCAGATCCCCACCAGGATGCCGATGCGCCATCCTCCCGTAAGGACGTTGAAGACGACGGGCGTGTAGGTGGCGGCAATGAGGAGAAAGATATTGGCATGGTCCCATCGGCGGAGGAACGTACCGAGGCGTGGCGACCAGTTGCCAATGTGGTACAGCGCGCTGACGGTGAACAGGAGTACCAGCCCACCGCCGTAGACCATCATCGACAGTTGTTTTGGTGGATCGCCTGCTGTCATGATGACCAGAGAGATGAGGCCCGCCAGCGCGAAGAATGCCGCAACCGCGTGAGCGTACCCCCGAAGAAGTGGCTTGCTCTCCATCCTCCCACTCCACACGCTGTGGTGGCCTGAGATTTCCATAGTCCTGTACTGGGGTTATGTACTGGCAATCATCCTCACGTCACCATCCATGATACCGCCTCGCGCTGCCCGTAACACCGCGTACTGCACGAGAGAACGCGAAACTACCGACCCAGGATGAGCAGCACGCCCGCGGCCACGGCGAGCGCGGGCATGACAAGATCACGCGACGGGATCGTCAGATGCAGGAACACAGGGAGGCCCATCAGCAGCAACCAGACGCCAAGGAAGAGCATCCCCAGGCTACCATTCAGCTTCACGTCAAAACTCCTTGCGTGTAGCACACCATCGGCTCAAGCGCAGGAAGCGCTACGATACTGACTGCACGGGATACGACTCTTCGTCCAGGATGGTTTTGAACTGCTCTACGCTGGTCACGGTGGCGTCGTAGTCGACGGTGACTCGCTTGAGGGGAATGTCAACCAGGATATGTTCAACCCCTGCTTGCGGCAGCAGTGCCTGTGTAATGGCGCGCTCGCAGTGTTCGCATGAGATATCGGGAATATTGAGTACCGCCTTTGCCATGGATGCGCTCCTTCCCTATAACACAGTGGACGACGGGGAACGTCATCCCGCACCAGCTTCATGAGAGGCACCATCAGTCTACTGGTGCCGCACCGCCGAGGCAATACGTGCATCACACCAGCAAGCGCCCGTGGTATACCATCGCTGACGGTGTCACGGTTCAACAGTAGTCATAGATGCGGTTTACCATGCTCAGATGCATAGTCATGAACCGTCAGCGAAAGCAGACGGCTTACGTCTGGAAGGACAGTCCGGTGACTGATTTCCGACACGAGAGGCTGCATGACAGGCAGCCCGCTACCTGGGGGTGTACCCCTGATAGCAAGGTACTTGGCGGCGATGTTCCGAGCTCCATTCAGATCGGCATTGAGCCGATACCCACACGAACGGCACCAGAAGTCTCCCTGGGAACGGCGATTGTTGCGCGCCTGGTGGCGGCAAGCAGAGCAGGTCTGCGAGGTGTGGCGCGGGTCTACCGTGCCCACCATCAATCCCCGATCCTCCGCTTTGTACGCGATGAATCCCTTGAGCTGTGCAAAGCTCCACGCCGGTGTGGTGTGCAACAGTACCCGTATCGTCCGTTTCATCTCGTGATGCTAACCTGTGTACGATGTTTTTGACAAACGAAAGGAGCGTGCGCTTCCGCTGTCGCGTGAACGCGACAGTCCCCGCGCACAACGACCGATGGCCACCGAACCTACGACCAACGTTGGCACACGACTGATGTTCGAGAATGACCATGTGCGTGTCTGGGATCTCGTCCTTGCGCCCGGCGAATCTCTTGAGAAACATATCCATACCACCAACTACCTGTTCATCGTGTCATCGGGCGGCCTCATCCGTTTTGCAAACCCTGACAACCCGGCTGACTACCATGATGTGCAGTTCACCGACGATCAGGTGACGTTCGTGGACGTGAAGGGTGACGGCAAGGTGGATAACAGGCTGAACAACATCGGCGCCAAACTTCACCGCAACTATGTGGTCGAGTTGAAGCAGTTGCAGTCCACGGGGTAACCCCTGTGCCAGAGTTCCCACGGCACGCATTTCAGCGTCAGGACGCGGCTGCCGATGGGCAGTTTTATCGCGCGCCACGCTTCGTGACGCACATCGACAACACCGCCATTCGTGCGGTGACGGCGTACTACCGCACCTATTTTCCGCCCGGTGCCGCACTTCTCGATCTCATGAGCAGCTGGGTCAGCCACCTGCCCGACGATGTTCGCTACGATCGTGTTGTCGGGCTCGGTCTGAATGCCGCTGAACTGGCCGCCAACCCTCGCTTGACTGACTCGGTAGTCCACGACCTCAACCAGCATCCGACGCTGCCGTTTGGCACCGCCGAGTTCGACGGCGCGGCTATCTGCGTGTCGGTCCAATACCTCACGCAGCCCGTAGCCGTCTTTCGCGAGATTGGACGCGTGGTCCGTGCGGGTGGCCCACTGGTGGTCACCTTCTCCAATCGTTGCTTCCCCACGAAAGCGGTATCACTCTGGCACGCGCTCGACGATGCCGGCCATATGCGTCTGGTCCAACAGTATTTCACCGAGGCAGGAAACTGGGGAGACAGTGAGTCGTATGGTCCGCGTACGCGGTCGCATGTCGACCCGCTCTTTGCTGTGATCGGGCGGAGCCGTGGAGAACACCACGCGGGTGGCTGAACTATGCATAGCCGTCGGTGGTTACTCGTCCTCGGTACGGAGCACCGGCTGATCCCAGGGTGCATCAGAGGCAAAGCCGGCATCCGCACCGTCGGCCCAGCGCCCGGCATACACGGACCGCAGTTGCTTCATCCGCCAGAGAATTGCCAGCTGACCGCAGATCCAGCGGACGTGTTCGTTCGTGGCCGTCGTCGCACGATCAGTGAGCAGCCTGGTAAAGCGTTCCTCGGGCATGCCATCCTGCTCCCCAAACCATCCGAGCACCAGCCGGTATGCGTCGAGACGCCCGGACAACAGGATCTGTTCTGCCCCACGTCGATGAGCATCTTCAAGGAATGCGAGGTATCCGCGAGCGAAGCGATCTGGTGTCATGTCAGCATGGCTCGTGCAGCGCACGGTCCGGGTAGCGGCGTGCCGCAGAGTCCAACGACGGAAATGCGACAAGATCGGCGCGTGCAATCCGATGCCAGGCGGGATCGGTGTCGCAGTAGATATCACGCATGGTACTCCCGGTCGACGTGTAGAAGGTGCGAACGGGCACTCCTGGCAACGCGGTACTGGTGGAAGCGTTTCTCGTGGACGTCGCCGTCGCCGATGGGGCAGGTCGCTGTGGCTGGGTTACCGGGGGACGTGGAGCAGCAACCGTTGCTGGCAATGTCACAGTCGGTACCAGGAGCGGGATCGCCGTCACAATGACAATGGGAACGGGGGTGCGCGTGGCCGGTGGGCGCGTAGGTGTGCGCGTCGGAATGGCCACGGTCGCCGTGGGTGGAGGGTTGGTCGCCGTGGGTGGAGGGCTGGTCGCCGTGGGTGAGACGGTGGCCGTACCGGTTGGCGTTTCAGTGGACATGGGAGCGGTTGCTGACGGGATGACGGTAGACGTCATCGTAGGCGGTGGAACCGTGGTCGCCGTGGCCGCCGCGGGATCGGGAAGAATAGGCACCACCGCCATGGGCAGCACCGGGGACGCCGTGCCGTACAGTTGACCATACATCACGGCGTACTGTGCCAGCGAGACATTGTACCGATCGATAGCTTTCTGCATAGTCACAGGGTCGGACGAGTGCACCGCGATGGCTATGGTATGGATGGCACTACCCCACTGAGCAATTGCTTCACGAACCGCTGTCATGTTTGCGGTATTGATCGTGGGAATATAGGGAAGCGACAACGCATCAGAGACGATGGCGGCTGCTCGCTGGTCATCCATGCTGAGCCGTAGAGCGACGTCGATACCGGGTGCGCCAGGGTCATCCACACGCGTTGTGGCATCGGTCACATCCTGGCTCACAGAGGACACTTGCCCCGCGAGTTTCGTCCAGTCGTCCGCGGCGCTCACGAGTTGTGACAGCGTCACAGCGGTCGTGGTGGCATCAGGATCGTTGGAGTGGACCACGGACGTACGACCTTGCGGTACTCCGCACGCAACGAGCAAGAGCATCACTACCCAGCTCAGTGTCCGCCCCGTCCTAGCCACGTCCCCTCACCTCACTGTCTTCGCCCGTGGACACCGATTCAACGACGAGTACAACGATCTAACAGGCAGATTGGTGACACGGTGTCTCAAACTATACGGCACCCTGTTACGCGTCGGGCTCCGATGCTTCATCGCTGCCCGGCCAGCCCCGTGGCGATAGATTGATGTAGCGATATGCCTCCGCCGCGTCTAAGCCCCTGCCTTCACCGGCAAGTTTGGCCATCGTTCGCATCATCCCTCGGATGCGGTCGGGGTCATTGAACTGGCTGGTGTGCTTGAGGAGCGCATCGATCTTGCGTTCGAGCACACTGCTGATGTCGATCCATCGGTTTGCTTCAAGCGGGGATGCCAGGTAGATCTCCTCGACATGATGCGGTTCGAGCCCTTCCGCCAACAGTTCGGGAAACGTCAAGCGATCTCGAGCACAGGGGTAGATGGCGGCAAGCGCGGCGGCACCGGATGCCCGGTGATCTGGATGTTGCACATAGTACTCACCGATCCAGAAGACCGTTGGATCGAACGCGACCACAATTTGCGGCGTATAGCGGCGAATGATACGTGTTAAATCGCGACGGAGCGCGACCGTTGGTTCCAACATCGCGTCTTCGTAAGGAAGGAACACGAGTTCATGACACCCGATAGCGCCTGCCGCCGCGCGCTGCTCTTCCTGACGCATGTGAATAAGCGCAGCGGTTTCGACGGTCGGGTCGCTTGACCCCTTACCACCGTCGGTGCAGAAAGCGAAGATTAATCGCCGTCCCGCGGCAGCCCAACGGGCCAGGGCACCACCCGCCACAAATTCGGCGTCATCGGGATGTGCGAAGATCGCCAGCACCGGCCCCCCACCCGTCACCTCGTATTCTTGCTCCATTGGGTCCTCTCGTACCGCCTGCTCATCCCGTCTTCTGTCAATTCGATCATGGTAGCGTATCAGGGAGGGTGCGACCTGCCGCGCTTCCTTGATCGGTGAAGCCGTTCCCGTAGGCCGGTGGCCAGAACGTCAATCAACGGATGACCGGCACGCGTCGCGATCGCATCATTAAGAATCGACAATTTTTCGCGATCAACTTCGGTCTGTGCCACGTGTGCCAGAACAGGGAGAAGGTCTTCCCGCCAGTTGGCCACAATCGTCGTCACGACATACCGGTACTGATCGAGGCTGCGGGTCTGCCGCAGAAACCGCGCGACGTAGTCGGACACCGGTGCATGGACGCCACGCGCGAGAAGGAGGTCAAACAGCCCCAGCACAAGAACATCATCCTGTGTCTTTTCGTGTGCCGCCAGGAGGAGTGGGAACAGCGATACGGGGAGCCGAGACAAACTACGCAGTGCCTCGGCGACCACTTCGGGGGGCAAGGCGCGTGGCGTGATCATCTGGTGCTGCATGACGAGTGTGTAGAGTGGCAGCAACGTGCCATGCGATGCGAGCACCCGCACGGCGGTGACGGCAGGTTCACACGATTCGGCGGATGTATGCTCGTCAATGAGGAGCCGTGCCGCATGGTAATCGGCCAGTGCAGGGTCCAGGTCACCCAGCGCGATCAGGCCAGCGGACCGCACCATCTGGCCAATCTCCTGGCCATCAATGAGCGAGTGTTCGTAGGTACAGGCAGCTTTCTCAAAGAGGTCGCCATCGTCCTGACGCCCAAACTGCCGCAACCCATCTATGATACGTGCCCGTGTGAGACCACCGGCATCCCGGCGAGGCCCTTCAGCAGCCAGGTGGGCGTACCGCTTCAGAAGCGCCGGACGCGCATCAGCTGACGGATTCGCCAGAAGGAGGTCCAGGGCGGCTCCCACGACTGCCAGACTCCGCTCGGTCTGGACGAGTTGCATGGCATACGCCCGCTGCGCCTCGGGTTCCTGGCGAAGGGACGCCAGTCGGTCGAGTTTGACCTGATCAGCAGTCGTCATCGGTCGGGGGCGCTGTTGCATCTACTCTGCGTTTCATCCGGGCACGATCGTGACTCTCTTACGCCATATCGGGCATCGCCGAGGCGGGCGATTGCTGGCGTCCCCCAGCATCCTCCGGCACGGTTCGTTGTCGTCCGCCACGAAGGGGGATGTCCTTCAGGAAGAAGACCAGGACCACCGCCACCGCCAGGACCATGGTCGCCGCAAAAAACACGTCGTGAAGAGCCATCGCAAGCGCGAGACGAACGGCACGGAAGAGTTCCTGAGCAATCGCCTGCGACTGCGGCCCGGTACCTGCCAGACTTTGGAGCGCGGCAGGTCCCTGGGCAAGGAGTGCCTGGGGATTGTCGATCCGAGCAAGCGCGGCAGGAGGGATGGCTTGCGCCACCTCGGGGGAGAGCACCTCGCGGAATGAACTGGAAAAGCGACCGGCCATCACACTCCCGAAGATGGCCGCTCCCAGCGCTCCCCCCATAGAGCGAAAGAACTGCGTGGATGATGTCGCCGTGCCCACCTGCTTCTGGGACACCGCGTTCTGCACCGCGAGGGTAAAGACCGGCATCGTCTGCCCGAGACCGAAGCCCAGCACTATCATGTTGCGAACCACGACCCCGTAGGTTGTATCCACGCCCATGCGGGACAGCAGAAAGAGGCCAAAGGTCGTCGTGACAATGCCGGTAATGGCAAAGATTCGGTAGCGACCGAGTCGGCTAATCAACTGACCCGAGCCGATACTCGTCACGATCATCGAGAGCATCATCGGCGTCATGACGGCGCCGCTCTTCGTCGCATTGGTGCCGATCACACCCTGAATGAACAGGGGGATAAAGAGGATCGTGCCAAACATGCCCACCGACGTCAGGCCAGCCAGCACCACGGAGACCGCGACGATTCTGTTCTTGAACAACGACAGGGGAATAATCGGTTCCGGCGCGTGCATCTCGGTCCGTAAGAACAGCGCCGTCATCGCGGCCGCGAATACGAGGAGCCCGACAATGGTCAGCGACGACCAGGCGTACTCACGTCCGCCCCAGCTGAGCGCGAGGAGCAACGGCACCACGGCGAGGACCAGCGTGATCGCACCGAGCACATCGATTTTCGGCCGGGTGTCGTGGACGCGGCGCATGGTGGGGAAGAAGAAATACAGCGTGGCCAGCGACAGCAGCCCCAACGGTATATTTACATAAAATACCCACCGCCAACCAGGGCCGTCGGTCAGAAAGCCACCCACGGTCGGGCCAATCACGCTTGAGAGGCCGAAAACAGCACCGAACAGACCCGACACCCGACCGCGCCGTGCGGGCGGAAACAGATCAGCAATGGTCGTAAACGCCATCGCCTGGGTGAGACCGGCCCCCAGGCCCTGGATGCCACGGAAGATCACCAGTTGCGTCATGGTCTGCGATGCGCCACAGACAACACTCCCCGCGAGAAAGACCATGACGCCCGCGAGGAGAAAAAGTTTGCGTCCATAAATGTCGCTCAGTTTGCCAGCAATCGGTACCACCGCGGTCGAGGTGACCAGGTATGCGGTGACGACCCAGCCATACTGCTCGAATCCATGCAAGTCGGCAATCACGCGAGGCATGGCGGTGCCCACAATCGTCTGATCGAGCGCCCCGAGAAGCATGGCCATCATCACGCCCGCGAGGGTAGCGATCAGCTGCCGCCGTGGCAGTTCGTCCACGGGTTCTGGCACCGTCGGCGGTGCTGGCCACGGCGGCCCGCCTGCGGTTACGTCTGCGACTCGTGCTTCGGCGTCGTCAATGGCAGACTGCGTCCCTGATGGAGACGCCACGCCTTTCGTGTCACGCATCTGTGCCGGCTGCGACGCCTCATGTCCTACGGCGGCGACAGGTTTGCCGGATGAAGCAGGGGAGGCGCCGCCATCTCCCGGTGTTCTGGACGTCGCTTTGGGCCGGGGAAGTGGCCGACGAGCCAGAAGTCGCTGGTGATCACCGTGTTGTTCGCGTGCGCTCATCGGACCGCTGCCTTTCCGGTTCCCACGGGTGCCAGCGACTCCTGCTCGTTTTGATGCCGTGCGAGCTGCTGTTCCGCCGCGTGCCTGAGAATCTGAAACGCTCGGTCGACCACGTCCATCTCTTCCTCCGTCAAGTGCGTGAGCAGATCCACCATACGCTCTTTGCCCGACACCATGACCTGCTGCAACAGTTCGTGACCCGCGGCGGTCGGGCGTGCCCACGACAGGCGTCGGTCGTCGTGATCTTCTTCACGGCGTACATATCCGTGCATCACCAGCCGATCTACGAGGGGGGTGACCGCGGAGGGACCAATGCCAAGGCGTTCCGCAAGGGCGCGTCCCGTGACACCGCCAGTCGAGGCGATGAGCATGAGGGCGCGGAACTGCGCCATGGTCATATCCATGTGAACCCACGACTGGTCGCGACCCCGCTCCGCGAATTGAATGGCCTTCCCACACCGCACAAATTCGTGAAAAGCGGTGACGGCCCGTTCGACCTTCCCTGTTTCAGGTTTGCTGTTCATTTCAACACTCCAACATCGTCCTTTGTGTCTGGATAGTTCTCCAAGACTGGATTATACGGTATGGTCGGACCATTGTCTATAGGATGCCGCGGAAGGTCCGAGAGTTACGGGCCGATCTCTCGACAGCGGGCTTTGTGCAACAACCGGGGAAGGGAAGCCATACGAACTGAGCTCGACTTTGGCCATTCAGGCAGCGTAGCAGAGGGTATCGGCCAGGTGTTCGAGGAAGGCGCGGGGGACTTCCACCATTTCCTGTGCGAACGCGGACGTGCAGA
>JAABUZ0100001084.1_pt1 | contig 55470 bp, 46 predicted proteins | sample 5562091 | NCBI WGS metagenome assembly JAABUZ01 (sample SAMN12813069, study PRJNA571459) | rock metagenome | isolation source: Antarctica rocks | place: Antarctica: Victoria Land, Linnaeus Terrace sud | collected 2015-12-21 | reverse complement strand
GGAATAACGGAATGGTCGAGGGACATGTGAATCGCTTGAAATTTCTCAAACGAAGCATGTATGGACGGGCGAATTTTGATCTGCTTCGGCTACAGGTTTTGCATCATCGAAAGTGTGCATGAACCGGAAAAACGACATTGGTGCAACACTTCAATGGACTGCTCACCCCAAAAATGGGAAGTGTAATTATTGATGGCGTCAATATGAGTGACAGAGGGGTAGACTTGTGAGCTTTACGGCAACGGGTCGGCATGCTTTTTCAGTTTCCAGAGTCGCAACTCTTTGAGAAAACCGTTTTTGCCGACGTAGCGTTTGGACTTCAACGCATGCATATTGGGCGGCATGAGAAACGTACTCGCGTTCTCTCCGCGTTAGAACTGGTTGGGTTGCCACCTCAGGAGTATGGCTCACGTTCTCCATTCGCCTTAAGTGGTGGGCAACAACGCCGCTTAGCTCTTGCAGGTGTCTTAGCAATGTCGCCAAAAATTTTGGTACTAGATGAAATTTCAGTTGGCCTGGATGGAGAAACGCGCTCGGAACTCTATCGCTATCTGCGGCGTATTCGTGAGAAGCTGAATGTAACTATCGTGCTTGTCTCTCATGATATGGCTGAAGTGGCAGCACTGGCAGACAAGGTGTTCGTACTCTCCCAGGGGCAATTAGTCATGCAGGGAACGCCGCGCAATGTTTTTGCCAGGGGTGAGCAACTGCACCGATGGGGGCTGACTGTGCCTCCTTTAGCTGAATTGCTCATACTGTTACGTAAACGAGGTATGGCTATCCCAGAGGAAATAGTGACGGTTGATGAAGCTTTTAATTGGCTTAATAACACTACTACTTCCCCTGTGAAAACTGAAGTAGGCGAGAAATCATAGCGTAACAATTTTTTCAGCATAGGGTTATAATGAGAACTGCATAATTTTAAGTATTCTTGAGAAGCAAGGAGTAGTGTGATGCCTGTACCGATCCCAGAACAAATCAACGCCTATGAAACAACGCCTGCGCGTATTGGCGCAGCTATAGAAGGTCTTAGCGAAACTCAAATGCTCCATTCTCCGAAGCACGGAGAATGGAGCATCCACGAAATTATTTTACACCTGCCTGATAGTGAAATATTCGCTTACGAACGTATCAGACGAACGATTGCAGAGGAGAAGCCTCTGCTGCAAGTGTATCCAGAGGAGATGTGGGCGCAAAGGCTTTTCTATCAAAAACAAGATTACCACTTAGCCCTGAAACTCTTTACTTTGCAACGTCGAACTACTGCTGCCCTGCTACGAATGTTGCCGCCAGAAGTATGGAAGCGTACAGGTGTACATCCAGAAAATGGCGAGATGGACCTCTACGCTCTCTTTATCTTATACCTCAATCATGGCAATGGGCATCTTTCCCAGATTGAACACATGAAGCAGTATTTGTAACATTATATCGTGCTAGGGACATTACTAGAGAAAGAGCAGTTACTACTTCTCTAGCACATATGTCCCAGGTGCAGGAGTGATTGGTGGATGTTCTGTACTACCCATAGACGGCGGTGGTACCTGCTCACCAGAGCGAGTTTTTAACCACTCTACCCAATCACTCCACCAACTTCCCGGATGCTGTTCAGCACTTTCAATCCACTCCTCAGCATTTGCTACTGGTTTATCATTTGTCCAATAGCCGCGTCCCTTTGTAGGTGGATTGATGACACCCGCGATATGACCGCTTCCTCCAAGGATAAAGCGTACTTGACCGCTGCTAAGTTGCGAGATACGCAACGCCGATTTCCAGGGAACGATATGATCTTGTTCAGCACCAACCGCGTACACATCCTGATGAATCTGTTTCAGGTCAATAGGGACACCTTTGAGTACGACGTGGTTAGGCTTAACCAGATTGTTTTCCAGATACGTATTGCGTAAGTAGAACGAGTGCGCTTTACGTGTCATACGTGTGCCATCTGCGTTCCAGTAGAGGAGATCAAAGGCCGGAGGCTCTTTGCCGAGCAGGTAGTTGTTGACGACATTACTCCAAATCAAGTCGTTGGCACGTAACATGTTGAACATTTTTGCCATCGAACGACTATCCAGATAGCCGCGCTCAGCCATTTTCCCTTCCATATAGTTCAATTGTGGCTCGTCAATGAAGACAGAGGTATCGCCTACCTCGCTAAAATCTTGCAGCGTAACGAAGAACGTCGCGGCATTAATAGTTTCATCGTTTTTAGCAGCCAGGTAAGGTATCGCAGTGGAGAGAAGTGTCCCACCTACGCAATAGCCGATTGGATTGACCTTTGGTGAGCCAGTAATTTCTTTGATAACCTCTAACGCATTCAGTGGACCTAAGGTGAGGTAATCGTCAAAGCCAATACCTTCCATCGAGGGATCGGGATTTTTCCAACTTACAACGAAGACGGTAAAGCCATTATCCACCATAAATTTGACGAAACTATTCTGTGGTTGCATGTCCAGAATGTAAAATTTGTTAATCCATGGTGGTATAAAGAGTAGGGGTGTCGCGTAAACATTTTTGGTTGTCGGAGTATACTGAATGAGTTCGATGAGCGTATTCCGATACACAACCTGTCCCGGAGTAAGCGCAAGATTACGTCCAGGGGCGAATGCATCAGTATCGGTCATTTTGATCTGTCCATCTTTGATGTCGCGCATGAGATGATCAATGCCCTTCACTAGATTCTGACCACCGCTCTGAATGGTCTCATGAATTACCTGTGGGTTTGTGAAGAGCATATTTGTTGGACTAATGGCATCCAGAAACTGGCGCATGTAGAACATCAACTTTTGCTGCTGCTTTTTATCCAGGCCATCTATTTCCGAAGTCGTCTTGAGCAGAGTTGTTGCCGTAAGCAAATAGCCTTGCTTAATGGCATCAAAGATGGGATTTTGTTGCCAATCCGATGCACTAAAACGTCTATCACCTTTCTCTGGTGCAATAATGGGTTCAGTATCTTTACTCAATCCCCATAGTTTTAACGTGGTTGTGGTCATTAGTTGTGTATACTGTTGCACAAAGTTACTATAGTTTGACCACATACGTGCAGGATTGCTTAAAGCATCAATCCAAATTTGCTGAAAGACGCGTGTTGCGCCGACTGGATCAAGAGGTATAATGTTGCTATAGGGATTAGCCTTCCACATCTGTTCAATTAACAATGTCCACGGATCGTTTTCACTTTTTTCAGCTTGCTTGGCAGTCATTTGCATGACTGGATTCATTTTCATAGTATTCTCAAGAAGCTGATGCCAAACCTCGAGAGAATTTTGTCCTGTAGATGATACATCTTTCATAAATCTATCTCCTTCATGCATGTGTTGTTTTGCCTGTATAATCTTTGATTTCGTTCATGATTATCTCTTGTACCTTCTCAATACTTTGGTTACCGTCAACCTCTCGAAGCTTATTCTGTGCTTTATAGTGGTTGAGCAGTTGAATAGTTTCAGTAAAGAAAATGACTAGACGTCTGCGTAATGCCTCACCTTTATCATCAGCACGTTGGTACAACTCACTACCATCCAGGTCACATACACCATTTACCTTTGGAGGTCTAATTTCGGTATGGTACACATGTTGATGTGCATGGCAGAACAATCTACCCGCGAGCCGCTTGAGTATTTCGTCTTGAGGAACCGACAAGTAAATCGCAAGATCAAGCTCACGACCAATGGTTTGTAATTCTACATCTAATGCCTGGACTTGAGGGAGGGTGCGAGGAAAGCCATCTAGTAGAACACCATTTGCACTCGTAGGTTCTTCAATGCAACGGAGCACCATCGAGACTGTCAGTGCATCGGGAACCAGCTCTCCCAGGTCGATATATTTTTGCGTCTGCAGTCCTAGCGGCGTCTTGTCATCAAACGCCTTTCTAAACAAATCGCCACTTGAAATATGACGAATTGAGAGTGCCTGAGACAGCATCATGGCCTGTGTGCCCTTTCCTGCTCCCGGTGCTCCAATCAAGATAATGTCCATTCCTTGCCTCCCATCACTAATAGGTAGAACATTTCATTCTCGTGGTACACATAACAGTACCAGTATACAACTCTTTCAGCCAGGTTACACTACGCCCTTTTTTCCACAAGAACCGCTTGAATACGCGGCAGTAGCGGTACAATCTGCTTCTTGCGTGAAACGAGGTCTTCTACAACTACTGAGTGACCATCAGGTTCTAAAGGCACGTTTAACACTTCCGCAACAGCACGTTCTCCACCTTGAATGAGTAAATGGCAACGCATGTCAATGATATCGACGATCATAAACAAGAGAGACGTGTAGTTTCGCTCCTGCACAAGCTGCTTCATTGTGGCAAATAGCTCAGGGATGCGCTTCTCGATAGTTGTTGGACTAGCTGTCTCGACAGTACCAACAGCAAACTTCACATCTTGTACGGTAAACTCCTTGAAATCCGCCGTAATCAACGCTTCCGCGCTGCGATCATTTAAATCAGCGGCGGCGGCGGCAAAAATCTCCTGACCATAGTGTTCGATATCTTCTCCTGCAAGTTCAGCGAGTTCGGCAGCTACCCGTTCATCGCGCGGTGTACAGGTGGGCGAGCGCAGGAGTAGTGTATCATAGAGTAATCCTGCCAGCAGTAAACCCGCGACTTCGCGAGGAATGTCAAGTCCTGCTTCGTGATAGAGTCCTGTAATAATCGTTCCTGTGCAACCCACTGGCTCGACACGAAACAGAATAGGTTTGTTGGTATGTACGTCGGCGACACGGTGATGATCAATGACACCTAGCAGATCGGCTTCACCAATGCCATCCACAGCTTGCGACTGCTCGTTGTGGTCTACAAGTATCACGCGTTTAGGTCGTGCGTTGATGAGATCTGTACGAGAAAGATAACCAACCAGCTTGCTATCAACATCTACTACGGGTAGAGAACGACGGCGTACCAGTTTTTGTTGTACTTCACTCATCTGATCTTCTGGATGGCACCAATCAAACTCACGGTACATAATATCCTGTGCGCGTATACTTAAATTAATCAGGCGCGAAGTTGTGAACGTGTGGTACGCTGTACTAATAATCATCACTCCTTGTTTTTCTGCCGCTGTTCGTGTGCGAGAGGAAACTAACAAGTCACCTGTAATCACCAATGCCGCGGCTCCGCGTTCAATGGCTTTGAGTTGCGCATCCTCCCGGTCACCCACGATCACTAAACAGCCTGGCTCAACATAATCCGCCATGGTCTCAGCTTGCATCGCCCCTACGATAACACTGTTCCCTAGCTCGCGGCGTCCTTCGGTCAAAACGCGCCCCTTGAGTACACGTATCAAATTCTCTCGATAAAGAGGAAGACGATTGACTGTTCGTGAGTCAAGTTCATTGAAAAAAAGTTTTGCGAAATCTTCGATGGCGATAATGCCACGTACTTTATTATCTGTATCCACAACAGGCATAGACTGACGGTTCTGCTCTTGAAGGAGTTGTCCTGCCTCGAAGAGCGATTGATCGATATGGGCACATATCATGCCGCGCCGCATCACATCACGTACCTGTAAATGGACATCTTCCAACGGGTCTGGTGGCTCGACCTGAAAACGCTCAAACACGAAGCGTATCTCTGGTTTCAAATCACCATGTCGTGCCGCGATAACCTGTTCTTGACCCTGCAATTGTAGTAGCCGTGCATAGGCATACGCGGATACTACAGAGTCTAAATCAGAATTTTTGTGTCCAATCACATAGGTAGGTCTTGCCATAACCTTGATCCTTAACGGCTCTCGTAAAGAGCGGGGAGACCGCATGCGGTCTCCCCGCTCACTTACATCGCCTCGTAGATAGCAGCTATGCCTTGACCGCCGCCGATGCACATCGTGACAAGAGCGTACTTGCCTCCGGTACGGCGAAGTTCGTATAATGCCTTTACCGTCAATATGCACCCTGTGGCACCAATGGGGTGTCCAAGTGAAATGCCGCTACCATTTGCATTTGTGAGGTCTAACGGCAGATCAAGCTCCCTAATTACAGCCAGAGCTTGAGCTGCAAAGGCTTCGTTGAGTTCGATTACGGACATGTCTTTTACGCTTAGACCAGTGCGGTCAAAGACTTTTTTCACCGCTGGAATAGGTCCGATGCCCATATATTTTGGCTCTACACCTGCGTGAGCGTAGCCAACGAGTCGTCCCAGGGGCTTCAATCCCTGGCGTTGTGCCTCACCTGCCTCCATCAATACAACCGCTGCCGCGCCATCATTTACACCGGCTGCATTGCCTGCTGTTACCGTGCCATCACCTTTAAAGGCTGGACGCAGCTTCGTGAGCTTTTCCATTGTTGTATCTGGCCTGACATGCTCATCAGTGTCGAAGACTACCTCTTTGCCTTTGATTTTGCTTACAATGGGCAGAATTTGCTCTTTGAAGCGCCCTTCCTTGATTGCAATAGTGGCTTGCTGCTGACTCTGAAGTGCTAGTTCGTCTTGCTGTTGCCGTGTAATACCCCACTTAGCAGCAACATTCTCAGCGGTAATACCCATGTGGCAATCATCAAAAGGATCGGTTACTGATCCCACCATTGCATCAATTAATCTTCCATCACCCATACGTAAGCCCCAGCGTGCTCCTGCTACCCAGTATGGTCCACGACTCATCACCTCAGCACCACCGGCTACAGCCGTTTTCACGTCACCCATATAAATGGCTTGAGCGGCTGACACAATAGCTTGCAAACCACTACCACATAAGCGATTAAGCGTAAAAGCGGGCGTTTCGACGGGCAAACCGCCATTGACTGCCGCTACACGTGCAAGGTACATATCATGAACATCGGTGTGAATAACGTTTCCGAAGACGACGTGCCCTACCTCATCTGGTTGAATTGCTGCCCGTTTGACGGCTTCACGGACAACATCTGCCGCTAGTTCTGTAGGGGGCTTGTCCTTTAAGCTTCCACCATAAGTGCCAACGGCTGTACGAACGCCACTTACAACAACAACTTCTGGTTGCGCCATGTTCTTAATCTCCTTTTAGGTCGTATAACTCTCGCTCTTCAGGACAACTTTGCTAGATATCCAACGTACTAGTATCGCCAACCGGCTCTCCGAGCTCTTGCGCTCGCACAATGCGCCGCATAATTTTCCCTGAGCGCGTCTTAGGCAGGCTTGGTACAAATTCCAATTCATCAGGTGTAGCAAGTGGACCAACTATGGTACGAACGTGTGTTTTGAGTTCCTTTGCTAAAGCATCTGATGGCTCGATTTCATTTTTAAGGATGACAAACACTTTGATCCGTTCACCCTTTACTTCATCTGGCTTTCCAATAGCCGCGGCTTCCGCCACAGATGGATGGCTAACCAGGCTTGACTCAATCTCCATTGAGCCGAGCCGATGTCCACTCACTTTGATCACATCGTCTACACGTCCCTGAATACGTAGATAGTGATCACTATCCATCGTTGCAGCATCACCAGCAAAGTACACATTTGGAATGGTATCCCAGTAAGTTTGATAGCGGTCCGGATCATTGAAGACCGTACGCATTTGACTCGGCCAGGGATGCCGTATAATCAGGAAACCGCCCTTTTGCGGACCAACGGCATGACCGTTTTTGTCCACAACGTCAGACTCAATAGTGGGGAGCGCACGGCTAGCGCTGCCAGGCTTCAAGGGTAAAATGGGAGTCGGGCTAACCATAATAGTTCCTGTTTCAGTCTGCCACCAGGTATCCATGATGGGAAGTTCATTACGCCCAATATTCTTACGATACCACATCCACGCTTCAGGATTGATTGGCTCACCTACTGAGCCTAGCAGACGTAGACTTGAAAGATCGTGTTTCGCAGGCAAGTCCTCACCGAAGCGCATCAAGCTACGGATAGCCGTAGGAGCTGTGTAAAGAATACTTACTTTATACTTCTCAATAATACTCCACCAACGGTCGGCGGCAGGATAGGTTGGAATACCCTCAAAGAGCACACTTGTCGCGCCCGTCATAAGCGGTCCATAAATGCCATAGCTATGTCCAGTCACCCAGCCTATATCAGCGGTACACCAAAACACGTCATTTGGCTTAATATCAAACACAAACTTCGTGGTGGCATACGCTCCTACAGCATAACCGCCCTGGACATGCACAATTCCTTTAGGTTTCCCTGTACTACCACTGGTGTAGAGGATGTACAGCATGTCTTCACTATCCATTGGCTCACAAGGTACAACGGTATCTTCAGGAATAGTCTTGAGTAGGTCTTCTAGGTAGACATCCCGGCCCTCTTTCATCGCTACAGGGTGCTTTGTGCGCTGTGCCACGATGACCTTCTCAATACTGGGTGTTTCGGCAACGGCCTCGTCCGCAATCTTCTTCAGTTCGACAACTTTTGCACCACGATAGCTTCCATCGGCAGTAATAAGCACCTTGGCTTCACAGCCGATAATGCGATCTCGTAAAGAACTGGCGGCAAAACCACCAAACACCACCATATGCACCGCTCCTAATCGTGCGCAAGCCAGGACAGCTGCTACCAGTTCGGGAATCATGGGCATATAAATGGCGACACGGTCCCCTTTCTTAACACCCGATTGTTGTAGAGCTTTAGCAATGCGGTTGGTCATGATATACAGGTCTTCGTAGGTGAGGGTTTGTGTTGCACCATCATCACCTTCCCAGTAGTAAGCAACCTTCGAGCGTGTTGGCGTTTGCATGTACCGATCAAGACAATTGTAAGCAATATTGCACTTACCACCAGAAAACCATGTGAAGAATGGTTTGTTTGTCCATTCAAAGGTGCTCTGCCACGGTTCAAACCAGTGCAATTCCTTCGCCATGTCATCCCAAAACTCGAAACGGTTCTTCAATGACCATTGATAAAACGCATCATAGTCGTTACCATTGAAGCCCTTGGACTTCATATAGGCAGTAATATTAGCATTGTTTATGACGTCGCTTGAAGGTGGGAAAACACGATCTTCTATCAAAAAGCTATCGGTGTTCTCAAAATTGAGACTAGAACTCATGCCGAATTATTCTCCTTACAAATCATCATTGATGCTAAGAGATCAACTAACAGAGGCCTTGCGGTACTAAATGTATACACCGCCGTTGATACTGATTGCTTGCGCTGTCATGTAGTCTCCTTCTGAGACAATATAGCGAACGCATGTGGCAATTTCTTCTGACTTTCCAAAGCGACCCATAGGAATTTTTTCGAGGATACGCTGGCGAATATTCTCTGGTACGGCTGCGAGCATATCTGTTTCCGTAAAACCAGGACAGACTGCATTCACTGTTATACCATAACGAGATACTTCCAACGCAATAGATTTTGTGAAGCCAATGATACCGGCTTTCGTTGTGGCGTAGTTCGATTGACCAACGTTACCGCCCTGGGCTACAAACGAACTGATATTGACAATTCTACCGTATTTTCGTTCCAGCATGAAGGGGAGAACTTGCTTGGTACAATTGAAAAGGCTGCTGAGATTGACGTTAATAACCTCATCCCAATGCTCTTTCGTCATGTTCTTGAGCGTTTTGTCGCGTGTTATACCGGCGTTATTGACGAGTATGTCAATCTGTCCAAAGGTCTGCATCGTTTGTTTGATCATCTCGCTAACGTGGTCATAGTCAGTGACATCAGCTTGGACAACTAGTGCCTTTGGCCCAATTTGCTCAATTTCTTTGGCTAATTCATGTGCTGCATCACCACTGGTAACGTAGTTAATGACGACATTCGCACCCGTTTCAGCCAGTTCATGGGCGATAGCGCGACCTATACCTCGTCCCGCTCCAGTAACAATAGCTGTTTGTCCATCTAGTCGCTTTCTCATGTTGTCTATGCTCCTTCAACTACGTGCCGATTATAAACGTCAATGTTTCGTACAAGCATCAAGGCCGAGATAAGCGTGAACTCCTTCTGCACTCTTCTAATTAAATGGAAAGTGCAGGTAGGGGCAAACAATATATGTATGCACTCTACATATAGAGTATTCCCCCACTTTTTTGAAATCACTGAAGTGAGTATACCATATTTAAAAGTGATTTGTAACCCATACTCTTTAAAGGGTATAGCTTTTCAAAAACTGCAAAAAAAGTGCGTTGTTGAGCATAAAAGCTGTGCCTTCGTTTGTTATTTCACCCACTCATAAATGTGGTTCAGGCATTGCAAGGAAAACATGAGAATAGGACTGCTCCTTTTATGAATACTCTTCCTTATCAACATCTATATGCGATACGTATCTATATTAAAAATGTAAATTGATAAGATATTAGATAGTTTCTTTTTCAACTTGCCTATTTTTGACCTTGCTAATTATAGTGCTAATTCTATATAGTATAATAAGCTACCATGGACTTGTAAGGAAGATGAGTTGCCTGTAACAGACGAAGGAGTCTTCATGCAATATCAAATGAATATGCATCGAACTTATCTTTTACCAGCACGTTTTCTTCATCATCGTATCTTTTTTATTGCTTGATCCAGCAGTCTTTCGTTTTAAAAAGCTATAATAGATAGCTAGCTTATTTTGACAGTGTAGTAAGTCCGGTTCGTTATAGCCAGTTGTCAGAAGGTGATGAAGCATTCTGACAATCAACGATGGAGGGAAAACATGAACATTATCCTGATTGGCACTCAAGGATCAGGTAAGGGAACGCAAGCGGCATTGCTTACTCAGGACTTTGGAATACGCCATATTGCTACTGGCGATCTGTTCCGCGAGGCACTCGAGAAGAAAACAGCGTTTGGTCTACAGACCAAGGAATACATTGAGCGTGGAGAATTAGTTCCAGATGAGATTACGGTGGCAATGGTGCGTACCAGCATTGAAGAACCGGAAAGTGCAAGCGGCTTTGTGTTGGATGGCTTTCCACGTACTCTTGCCCAAGCACAGACACTAGACAGTGAATTGCAACACATTGGTCGACAGATAGACTCTGTAGTTTATCTTAATGTCACGCGCGAAGAACTCATGAGTAGACTCGTTGGAAGATATATTTGTCGTGCGCATCAACATCTCTACCACATTAAGTTTCGTCCACCCAGGGTTGCTGGTGTATGTGATCAGGATGGGAGCGAACTATATCAACGTTCCGATGACACAGGGGAGGCTATAGAGAGAAGGCTCAACATTTTTTTTCAGGAAACTACTCATGTGCTTGACCATTATAAAGAACAGGGAAAGCTCTTGGAACTGGACGCGGACCCAAGCGTAAAAACAGTTCACGCTGCTCTCCTAAACCAATTAAACAGTCATAAGGCACAGAGGAAGTAGACTTGCACTCAATTTTTTGCGTATCTTGCACTTTCCCTCCTACAGCCCTTGACAAACATCGCATATAGATGTAAAATGCATATAGATGTTGAAAACATCATATGGATGGAATGCATCTAGGTGAGTAGAGGTATGTAGGTATGCTATGACAGAAGAGAACGGGAACAACGGACAGAACGGCGCAGGTACTGATGCTTGGGCAAAGAATTGGCACATTCCTGTCATTCTTCTGATGTTGCGAGGATGGAACTCCTATGGCTACGAGTTAATGGAGAAGATGTCCACGTTTGGTTTGAATGCGATGAATCCCGGAACATTCTACCGAACGCTGCGGCAAATGGAGAAGGATGGAATCGTTAGTTCCAGTTGGGATACGTCTGAAGCGGGTCCGGCACGAAGAGTGTATTCAATCACTGAAGCTGGCGAGGGGTATTTGAAGCTCTGGACCGAATCGCTGAACCAGTATCAGAAGATGATGAATACATTCTTCAACCTTTATACGAGCCAACCGCCACAAAAGAATGAGAATGGCCAGTAAGTGAGAGAGCAGAGGCGATGAGCCTCTCCTAGTTCAAAAAAACGTTTGTGTAGGCAAGTAAGCTAAGCAATCTACAATTGTAGATAAATACAAGAGAAGGAACAAAGCAATGACCGACAAGAGAAGGAACAAAGCAATGACCGATACGCATACTAGCGAGGTTGCAAAAAACATAAGCAAGTCCGTGTATGAGACAAACCAGGCGATTGCACGTAGTGCAGTGGAAGCCCAACAGCAAAATATGCAGTTTGCCCAAAGTATCTTTGCCAGTGGAATTGAGATGCTCAAGAACCATGCTGAGGCTACTCAGGGTTTGATGCGAACATTGTCTGAGCAGTCTCAGAACCCCCAGGGGGCACTTCAGGCAATCGTGGAGAGCACCACAGAGGCACAGGGTCGCAACGTCAAATTTGCTCAAAACGTTTCGGAGCATGGGACAGAGGTCTTCAAGAATCATGTAGAAGCGACGCGTTCGCTTATGCAGTCGATAGTAGAGAAGACACGTGAGCAACAGGAACAACTCTTGACACTCCCTTATGTAGATGCGTATATGGAGATGTTCCGTACTCCGCTCAGCAACTACAAGCATGTAGTTGAAAATGCTCAGTCTCTCACCAGACATGCTATGGAGATGGCACAACATTCCGCACAGGAAGGAATGGAGATGGCACAACATTTTGCCAAAGAGGGGATGGAAACAGCTCAAAACACTACTCAACCTGATAATCAGTAGCCTACATCCTCTTGAAGGCTCTGAACGCTATGAAGATATAGAAAAAATCAGTGGAACTAGGGCACAACAAGGGACGCTTCCTTGTGAGTGCTCTAGTCTCTGTATTATGTGTATAATTTATGTATGTTAATTTATGTATGTAAGAAGGAGAGTGCAATGTGTTAGGTGAAGCCGATTTTCCCAGCTCAACAGTTATACCGGACCCGATAGAGTTGTGGATGCGTTGGAACGAGACAACCTCTAAGGTGTTGTTGAACATCTTGCAAAACAGCGCGGAAGCAACAACGAATTACTATGGTTTGTACCATTCATGGGTACAGATTGTAGATAAATACAAGAGAAGGAACAAAGCAATGACCGATATGAATACTAGTGTAGGTGAGAGCCTTAGTAAGGCTCAAGAGCAAATAAAAGTCAGTCCATTCCACATGATGAACTTAGATGATGCATGGAAAACGTGGCTTGACATTACAATGGTAACTTGGAGAAAAGCAGCAGAGACGGGTGGTGATCCTTTAGGACTGAGCAAGTTATGGCTCAATGTGATGGAAGAGGCACAGGCGAAACTACTAGCGGGTACTCCCCTGCAAACCGACCCTTTCACGCTATTCAAAGAATGGTACGATGCTACAAGTGATCAATGGTCAAAAACTGTCGAGGAGATTATTAGCTCAAAGCAGTTTTTAGAGTCTACACGTCCTTTCTTAGAAAGTTATGCCGGTATGGCTCTGACTTTTCGACGTGCGAACGAGGCGTATTTCAAACAACTACAGCTTCCTACGCTTTTAGATGTTGCAAACGTAGCACAGCTTGTTGTCAATGTGGAAGAGAAAATCGATAAGATAGAAGATTCATTGGAGAACTTTGAGGATTCTTTAGCAAATATTGCAACTCTTGAAGCTCTGACAAGTTTAGAACAGCGATTGTATCAGGTAGCAACAGTTGACACGGTGGCAAGTTTAGAACAACGATTGAACCAGGTAGCCACAAACGACACAGTGGCAAGTTTAGGACAACGATTGAACCAGGTAGCTACAAACGACACAGTGGCAAGTTTAGAACAGCGATTGAATCAGGTAGCCACAAACGACACAGTGGCAAGTTTGGAACAGCGATTGAATCAGGTAGCCACAAACGACACAGTGGCAAGTTTAGAACAGCGATTGAATCAGGTAGCCACAAACGACACAGTGTCCAACTTGGAACAGCGATTGAATCAGGTAGAGGACAAGCTTGACAGGGTTTTGTTAGCGTTAGAGAAGCTTGAGGAGCGCAACGTTTCTCAACCTGCTCCAATCAGTGAAGGCACGCACCACAAAACACAAAGAAAAAGCACGAGTCAACAGGAACCACAACAGTAGGATACAATGAGATTAACCTATATGGCGTGAATCCGTCATCAATGGCAGATGTATAAACTCAACAGGAGAGTTACATGACAACAACACAGGCAATACCCTCGATCGCTGATATTGAAAGCATGTACAAGAAATATGCAACGGGCGTGCGTATTTTGCTAGAGGGAGCAAAAAGTGAGACGGGCAGCACACCGAAGGACGTGATCTGGACTAAAAACAAGGCAAAGCTCTATCATTATGAGCCTTCTCTTGAGAAACGCTTTCCTGTTCCTATTCTGCTCATCTATGCTCTTATTAACCGTCCCTATGTCATGGATCTCATGCCAGGGAATAGCCTTGTTGAGTACCTGACGCAACAAGGCTTCGATGTCTACATGCTTGATTGGGGAACGCCTGGTGAGGAGGATAAGCATCTCACCTTCGAGAACTACGTGTTGGATTATATACCTCGAGCGGTAAAAAAGGTGCTGAGAAATTCTCATACCGAGGAATTAACCATCTTGGGCTTTTGTATGGGTGGAACAATGAGTGCAATGTATGCATCACTCTTCCCCGGTAAACCGCTTAAGAACCTCATTCTGCTCACAGCGCCTACAGATTTCACCCCGGAAACGATGGGCCTTTATGGACTTATGACGAGTGAGCAATACTTCAACCCTGATCTTTTAGTTGACGCCTTCGGCAACATACCAGGAGAGCTGGTTGATACAGGTAACCGCCTGGTTAAACCTGTTACGAACTACATTGGTACATACATAACAATGTGGGACCGCATTATGCACGACAAGCCTATGGAGACGTGGCTTGCGATGAATAAGTGGGTTAATGATGGCGTACCATTTGCAGGTGATACGTTCAAACAATGGATACGTGATTTTTACCAGCAGAACAAGCTTGTGAAAGGTGAGATCAAGTTGCGAGGGCGTCGCGTAGACCTCTCGAACATTACTTGCCCCGTGCTTAATATCGCTGGTACGAAAGATCACATCTGCAATTTGCCACAATCCGAAGCTACCATGAGACTTATCGGAAGCCAGGACAAAGAATTTCTGGTACTCGATGCTGGACATATAGGTCTTCTGACTGGTGGAGACGCAAAGAAGAAGCTTTGGCCAAAGATGCGAGACTGGCTGGAACTTCGTTCTAAATAAATGTTCAGATAAGAATCTATTGCACACTAGAATAGAGGTGTAGAGAGATACATATTCTCCCTCAACTTCATGTTTGACGCAATAAATTGGTTCTTACGACCGACTATGATCATCTCACTAGGAGAGCTATGTGGCAGCAGTATACGTATAATGGCCCTGTCGGTAAACACCCGTATTTTGTTTATACACCCAAAAGTTATCAAGTAGGGACAGCTGTTCCATTGATCGTCATGCTCCATGGTTGTACACAAAGCGCGCTTGATTTCGCGACTGGTACGGCCATGAATTTGTTAGCAGAACAATTCGGTTTCATTGTGGTTTATCCGCAGCAGACCAGCTCCTATAATCAGAACCTTTGTTGGAACTGGTTTCTACCTGCGAACCAGGTGCGCGGACGTGGCGAACCGGCTAGTATTGTTGGAATCGTTCAGTCCATACAAAAAAATACTGCTTTTTGGACGATTGATACGACGCGTATTTATGTGGCCGGTCTTTCTGCTGGAGCGGCTATGTCAGTTATTCTTGGCGTAACGTATCCTGATGTGTTTGCCGTCATCGGCGTCCATTCAGGGTTAGAGTATCAAGCTGCCACTAATCTAAATAGTGGTTTCAAGGCTATGCGCAACGGAGGGCCAGACCCAAAGCAGCAGGGGCTTACTGCCTACACCGCCATGAATAACCTCTCTCGGATCGTTCCAACTATTGTTTTTCACGGCACAAAAGATACTACCATTGCGCCAGTCAATGGCGACCAAGCACTACAACAATGGATGGAGACAGATGCTCTTGCCTCGGATAACACCTATGCTCCGGACTTTAGGCGGCCTACGAGTGTTACCGAGGGCCAAATCCCGGGTGGCCTTACATACGTCGTAGCTACCTGGAAAGCTACTAATGGCAAAATAGTACAAGCTTATTGGAAAGTTGGGAGAATGGGACATGCATGGTCGGGTGGGAACCCAGCCGGAACGTATACCGATCCTCGGGGACCCAACGCCAGTTTAGCGTTCTACAACTTTTTTATTGCTCATTCTCTTGAGAGAGGCGATAAGCAAAATATTCCCTCTCCAGTAAAGCTGCGTCACATTCTCACCGACATATTTAAAGCTAAACACTGATAGCAAGCAAGGAGTGGAAAGATGAAAGAAATGGCACCGCTTCCAGCCATAGGAACGCAAGCAACACGTGTGCATACAATCACCGAGGCAGATATTGTAAGCTTTGCAAATATTAGTGGTGACCGTAATCCCATTCACCTTGATGATGAATATGCTGCACGCTCGACTTTTGGCAAACGCATCGCACATGGCTTCTTGACAGGCGCATTCATTTCCGCAGTGATAGGAATGGATCTTCCAGGCACGGGTTCTATCTATCTGGGACAAACGTTAAAATTTCTTGCTCCAGTCTTCATTGGTGACACGGTGACAGTGAAAGCCGAGGTAATAGCATTGCGCGAGGAGAAACGTTTGATAACGCTACGTACTGACTGCATCAACCAAAAAGGAATAATGGTGCTGACAGGTGAGGCAACGATTAAATATATGCAGGAAGTTGACGTGAGTTAAGCCAAGTTTTTACAGGAGATGATCATATGCAAAACTTAGAAGGTAAAGTTGCTATTGTGACGGGAGCAGCCTCTGGCATTGGACTTGCCATTGCTCGTGACTTTGCACAGCATGGAGCGAGAGTAACGCTCTCTGATATCGATGTCGAAAGAGGGAGTACTGCCGCTTCAGAATTGGCTGGAGCACGTTTCCAAGAGGCCGACATGGCGAACGGTGATGCTTTGCAACGGTTAGTCGCGGAAACTATTGCCGCCGAGGGTCAGGTAGACATCCTGGTAAACAACGCGGGTATCCAGTATGTGTCACCTATTACAGAATTTCCGGAGGCAAAGTGGCGGCAGATAATTGAGATCATGCTCACCGCACCTTTTCTGTTGACAAAGGCCGTTTTGCCTGGCATGTACTCCCATAAATGGGGTCGAATAATTAATATTGGATCGGTACACTCTCTGCGAGCATCTGCGTTCAAGTCAGCATACGTCAGCGCGAAACATGGTCTCCTGGGCTTGACGCGAGTAACGGCGTTGGAAGGTGCAGAGCATGGCGTCACCTGTAATGCAATTTGCCCTTCCTATGTGCGAACTCCGCTTGTCGAGAAACAAATAGCAGATCAAGCGCGTGTTCACGGCATTCCTGAGTCAGAAGTGGTAGAGAAGATCATGGTCACTGAAGGAGCTATCCGCCGTCTGTTGGAGCCGGAAGAGGTGGCACAACTTGTCACTTATCTCTGCACCGACGCAGCCAGTGCTATTACTGGAAGCGCACAGGTGATTGATTGTGGGTGGACGGCAAAATAGTGCTTTTTTCTCTTCCTTGCTTTTAACGTACCTACGACAATCGTTGAGAGTATACAAAGTAAGCTAGAGGCCATAAAAATATACACAATTTTTATGGCCTCTAGCTTACTTTGTATGATACTAGGAAACAGCAGTCTTCGGCGTTCTTTCGCCTTCTAAAAGCGTTATTCAGGTGACAACTCCCAGCGTTTGGGGGAGCGCCAGAGACTAGACAGAATCAGTTCTCGAATGAACAGCAGTTCCTTAGGTAGCCGATCATACAGCTTTATAAAGAGTTCTTCGTGCGCGAGTAGTTCTTGCTGCCAACTATCGCGGTCAACCGACATGAGTTCGTTGAACTGCTCACGTGTGAAGTCCTCCATTCCGCGCCAGTCCAAGTCTTCGTAGCGGGGCATCCACCCGATAGGGCTTTCGATACTGACCGCACGACCATGAGCGCGCTCGACAATCCACTTCAGGATGCGCATATTTTCACCGAAGCCCGGCCACAAGAAATTGCCTTCCGCATCACGCCTGAACCAATTTACGCAGAATATTCGCGGCGGATTAGGTAGGTGTCGTCCAAAGTTCAACCAATGGCTAAAGTAGTCAGCCATGTGGTAGCCTGTGAACGGCAGCATCGCGAATGGGTCACGACGCACCTCACCAATCTTGCCAGCAGCGGCGGCGGTCATCTCCGAACCCATAGTGGCTGCGGCGTATACGCCATACATCCAGTTAAATGACTGGTAGACTAACGGTACGGTGTCAGAGCGTCGACCTCCGAAGATAAACGCCGAGATCGGTACGCCTTTGGGGTCGTCAGCTGCTGAGTCCATTACCGGACATTGGCTAATAGGTGCGGTGAAGCGTGAATTAGGGTGGGCGGCCTTGTGTCCGCTCTCGGGTGTCCAATCCTGACCGAGCCAATCGATGAGGTGTGCAGGCGGCTTCTTGGTCAGTCCCTCCCACCATACGTCTCCGTCGTCAGTCAAGGCAACGTTAGTGAAAATGGCGTTGGCCTGCATCGACTCCATCGCATTTGGGTTTGACTGCATATTTGTGCCTGGTGCAACACCAAAGAAGCCTGCTTCAGGATTAATTGCCCTGAGTTGACCATCCGGTCCAACCTTTATCCATGCGATATCATCACCGACGGTTGTTACCTTCCAACCTTCCTTCTGAAAGGTTTCGGGTGGGATAAGCATCGCAAAATTCGTTTTGCCGCAAGCACTTGGAAAAGCGGCTGCAACATACGTCTTCTCACCCTGCGGATTCTTCACGCCGAGGATAAGCATATGCTCAGCTAGCCAGCCATCGTCACGTGCAAGCACTGTAGCAATGCGAAGCGCGAAACACTTCTTGCCAAGTAGAGCATTTCCGCCATACCCTGAGCCATAGGACCAGATCGCGCGTTCCTCAGGAAAATGCACGATATATTTCGTCTCCGGGTTACACGGCCATGGGACATCCTGCTGACCCGGCTTCAATGGCATGCCAACCGAATGCATGCACGGAACGAAGTCACCGTCTTCCTTTAGAACGTCGTACACCGCGCGCCCCATACGGGTCGTAATTCGCATATTTACGACAACATAAGGTGAGTCGCTCAACTCGATGCCGATGTGCGCGATTGGCGAACCGAGCGGCCCCATGCTAAAAGGAATGACATACATTGTCCTTCCGCGCATGCAGCCATCGAACAGGCTGTTGAGCGTCTCTTTCATCTCTTTGGGATGAACCCAATTGTTTGTCGGACCTGCATCGCCTTTGCTCAAAGAGCAAATAAAGGTCCGATCTTCGACGCGGGCAACATCGCTCACGTCCGAGCGGGCTAGAAAGCTATTGGGGCGTTTCTCAGCATTAAGCCGAACAAAAGTGCCGGACTCGACCATCTGCTGACACAACTGCTCATACTCTTCCTGCGAGCCGTCGCACCAGTAGACATGATCGGGCTTGCACAGCGCAACCATCTCTTCAACCCAAAGACGTATTCTTGTATGAGTAACGTAACTCGGTATCTGCATTGGTACCTCCAAATCAATCATAGACATGAACAGACAACAGGTTCACACCCTCCGACTATGCCCTTCTAAAGCAACCTTTTCTATTCACTATCAGATTATCACACCATCCCTCTCATAGGAAAGGTCATGTTGCAAAAATGCGTTGCTGGACTTCTCTATTTGCCTTCAAGGTCATCGAAAATCCTGAATAACTCACGTAATCGCATAGAGTTAGCTCACTCATAATATATGCAATTTTATAAGTAAGCAACCTCAAGATAATGTAGCACCTTTGTCGCATCTCGATTTACGGGTAAATGTCGAAAAGATGAAGTTTCTATTCTTCAGCCCTCTTGACGTTGAAAAACATTGTGTGTTATAGATATACACATAGTTATGTAAATAAATTGTACTCAGTATATTGACGGGAGCTTGGGAAAGCCAGGCTGAGAGGGCGGCCCACATAATCGCTGCCGACCGATGGAACCTGATCTGGGTAATGCCAGCGCAGGGAGAGCAACTTCTTTTGAAGGAATCTTCAGGGGCGTCGGCATGTATTTGCTGATGTCTTTTTTGTTTAGGACAGCCGCCGCACCTCGAATGGCACAAATGTAAGGAGAAAATTTCGTGAGTGATGCACAGACGCACGTATCCCAACAACAGAAGGAGCAGACGAGTATAGCGTTAAGTGAACGCTTGCGTCAAAGTGTGCTTCCACTTTGGGAACGCCAACGAGAGCATCCTTTTGTTGTCGCACTCGGCAACAGTTCCTTGCCGAGAACTAACTTCGAGTTTTACATTCGCCAGGATGCCCTCTTTCTTGATGTATTGACCAAGACGTTCGCGTTTGCGGTCGGGAAGACCACTGATCATGACGAGATGGAGCAGTTTGGCAAGTACGTGTTGAATACACTGCTTGTCGAAGCCGACCTGCACCGTCGCTATGGTGAACACTTTGGGTTGACACCTGCTGAGATGGCTTCGACGCCAATGGCACCAACGAATTATGCCTACACACGTCACCTGCTTTCCATTGCAACTATGGGTACACTGCCCGAACTTCTGACCGCTATCCTTCCCTGTGCCTGGATTTACGCAGAGGTTGGTCGTCATCTCACTGAGAATACTCCTCATATACCTGACCATCCTTACGCGGATTGGCTTGCAACTTATGCCTCGCCGGACTTTGATGCGGTGGAATTGTGGATACGTGAGCATCTGGATGCGTATGCAGAAAGTATTAGCGTGAAAGACGAGAAAAAACTCTTCGACATATTTTTGACGAGTACGCGGTATGAGTGGTTGTTCTGGGAGATGGCCTGGCGTTTGGAAGAATGGCCGTTGTGATGAACGAGGGAAAATTTATGCAATACAATACCATTAGTGTTCCACGTGCATTAACTATCGCTGGCTCTGACTCAGGAGCAGGTGCAGGCATTCAGGCTGATCTCAAAACGTTTGCAGCACTTGGCGTCTACGGTCTCTCGGCTCTGACGGCTGTAACGGCACAAAATACTACAGGTGTCCGTGCTGCCGAGGAACTTTCACCCACGTTGATTGAAGCGCAGATCGACGCGGTACTTGAAGATATCGGGGCTAATGTAGCGAAGACCGGAATGCTTTCCAGTTCCGTTATCATCGAAACTGTTGCAAGTAGAGTTCGTAAGTGGAACCTGCGTCTTGTCGTGGACCCGGTGATGCGAGCAAAGGGAGGCGATGCATTGCTTCGACCCGAAGCCGTCGTAACGCTGCGTACTCTCCTGTTACCTCTTGCTGAAGTGGTTACACCTAACCTACCGGAAGCCGAAGAATTGACGGGACGGCATGTCGAGACTCTTGAGGAGATGCGTGAAGCGGCGCGTGCCATTCGCGCCTTAGGGCCACGACACGTTGTGGTCAAAGGAGGGCATCGTTCGGACGAGCCTGTCGATGTTTACTTTGATGGACAAACTTTTGCGGAATTACATGCTGAGCGTATTCAAACGCTCCATACTCATGGTACTGGCTGCACCTTCTCCGCCGCTATCACTGCTTTTCTGGCTCAAGGACAGTCAGTACAAGATGCGGTCATAAATGCCAAAAACTACATTACGGAAGCGATTCGTCATGCACCCGGCATTGGTCATGGACATGGCCCTGTCGGTCATTTCTGGCGATGGGAGCAGCTATGAAGCAGAACGAAGTGAGACGGACAGCTACCTTACTCACACTCATCCGTGAGCGAAAACCCCTTATTCACCACATCACAAATATGGTGACCATGAACGACTCGGCAAATATGACGCTAGCAATCGGTGCTTTACCAGTGATGGCTCATGCGATAGAAGAAGTTGAGGAGATGGTCAGCCTTGCCGGGGCACTGGTTTTGAATATCGGAACACCAGACCCTAATCGTATTGAGGCGATGGTACGGGCAGGGAAACGGGCCAACGTACGGAGAATTCCCATTGTGCTGGACCCGGTAGGTGTTGGTGCAACGCGCTTCCGTACTCAAAGTGCCCTACGATTGTTGCAAGAGTTACGCATCACCGTTATACGGGGAAATGCTGCCGAGATGGCGGCATTGATAGGCGTTGCCGCTGAGATACGAGGCGTCGAGTCCCTCTCGGTTGCTGATGACAGTGAGTCTCTTGCGCGTCGTGTGGCGCGTGCATTAGGATGTGTCGCAGCAATAACAGGAGCATATGACTATATTTCCGATGGGGAACGTGTAGGGCGAGTAGAGAATGGACATCCACTTCTCGCTTCCATTACGGGTAGTGGGTGCATGTCAACTAGTCTGGTCGCGGCCTTTCTTTCCGTCGAGCAGGACGCCTATTTTGCCGCTATAGCAGCTCTTATAATGATGGGACTCGCAGGCGAGCTAGCCGCCCTCAAGGCGAACGGTCCAGGTACATTTCACGCTCATTTATTTGATGCGGTAGCAGCGATGGATGAAGCAACTCTCATGCAGAAGCAGAAAGTGAGCATTTTCTGATGAATGATGTATTCGGACCAGACAAACAATGCATGTATGTTTCTCGCAAAACGAATCTGATTCCACGCCTGAAGCTACACGTCTTGACCGATCACACCTGGTCTCGTGGTCGTAATATGCTCACTGTCGCTTCCGCTGCTCTTGATGGGGGGGCAACAGTAATCCAGTTACGTGACAAGCTTGCAAGCACGCGCATCCTTGTTGAGGAAGGTCAGGTCCTACGCACATTGACCCGTGAGCGTGGTGCTCTTTTGATTGTGAATGACCGTATCGATGTAGCCCTGGCTATTGATGCGGATGGAGTTCATATTGGTCACGACGAGGATATGCCTGCTGCTCTTGCCAGAAAACTCTTGGGACCGGAGCGTATTCTCGGTATCTCAGCGGGGAACGCCGAAGAGGTAAATATTGCGATTGCTGCTGGTGCCGACTACTTGAGTATCGGTCCTATTTTGCAAACACGCGTCAAAGCTGATGCAGGTCCTCCCATCGGCACATATCTTTTAAAGAAGATAGCGTCACACTCTTCGATGCCGGTTATCGCTATTGGTGGTATCACCGTTGAGAATGTAAGGGAAATTATACAGGCTGGTGCTATTGGTGTCGCGGTCATCTCCGCGATAGTTGGTGCTGATGATATTACTGCATCAGCGCAAAGTTTCTCTACAGCTGTCCAGGAAGCACTGACATTTAAGGACACGTAGACAACACACCGTTTGAAAATTGAGTTGAGTAATGCAGAGGATTTGTTTCGTCAATTGCTCATGAAAAATGAAAGGAAAGTATTCTTTTATGCAGAACACATCACCGATACGCAACTATAAACTCAGTCCAGCAGCTTTGCAAGCTACGCGAGTTGCAACCGCCGCATTGTTCGTCGCTCTCGGCGTTGCCCTCTCGCCATTTAGCGTTCCTGTCCTGGGTGCAAGAATTTTTCCTATACAGAGTTTCCTTAATGTGCTAGGCGCTATCTTTTTAGGACCGATCTATACTTTTCTCGTCGCTCTCGTTGTTTCTCTTATCCGTAATGCCACAGGTTTAGGAACACCATTGGCCTACATGGGTAGCCTACCAGGAGCATTGCTAGCAGCACTTGCCTATTGGAGTGTGATGCTAGGAACACGAGGTGATGAGCGCGGAACGCTCTTTCCAAGGCGGATGTTGCTAGCAATCCTGGCTGCGGCAGGAGGAGAAATTTTTGGAACGGGTATTCTTGGGGCAATAGCCGATGGGGCAGTTGTCGCACCTGTGATACTACATCATCGAGCAATTTTAACCCTCTACCTCGTTCCCTTCTTGTTCGCAGCAATTACGGGGTCCCTCACTGCGTGTGTAGTGGCTGTTGCACTCTGGAAAACAGGTATTCGCCCTCGTCGCAACGTCGCGCATGCCTAATGTCTCCCTTCTATCTTTGAGTTGGTCGAGGGACGATTAGCAGGAAAACGAGGATGTATGCACGCTATGCGCGGTTCGCTACCACTTGTCTCAGCAGTAGATTTCGGGTATCGTTATTATCAAGACGAGCCCTGGATCATTCACGATCTTACTACGTCTCTTTATCAAGGCGAGTGGCTCATTCTAACGGGGGCTTCTGGTTCCGGTAAGTCTACGTTCGCCTCAGCTCTCAACGGAACGGTGCCGCATTTCTACGGCGGGCAAGGAACTGGAACGCTTAATGTGTGCGGATTGGACCCAGCAGAAGTGGCAATGAATATGACCTTCCGCAGAGTTGGAGTAATGTTTCAAGACCCAACAGCACAGCTATTTGGGACAACGGTAGAGCATGAGTTAACCTTTGGGCTAGAGAGTTTAGGTCTTGCTCGACAAGAAGTAAACGCACGTGTCAAACGAGTAGCTACAACACTAGGAATAGGGGATTTGCTGCATCGAAAACCGCATCAACTCAGTGGTGGTGAACAACAACTTGTGCTGCTCGCTGCATTTGTAGCACTTGCCCCCGAAGTGCTGGTGTTGGATGAGCCAATGACGATGCTTGATGCCCGCGTTCGTCATCGCGTCCATGATGTGCTCCGAGAAATGCACTTCCAAAAGAGCAGTCTCGTTGTGGTAGATCATCAACTAGATGACTATGGTGACGTTGCAAGCCATTTCGCGCTCATGGCCGAGGGGACAATTGCCTGTCAAGGAACACCAACTGAGGTAGTGACAACACTTTTACAGAAACCTGAGTGCGGGGTCGCACCGCCTGTAGCTACACGCTGGTGGTGTGAACATATCTTGCCAGTACAAAAGCAACATGGAGACGTTAATCTTTCACTACCCCTTACACTTCAAAATGTTCAGCAACACATTGAGCAATTGCCACCTGAGGTGTTAAAAAACCTGTCTTCAACTGTTGAGCAAGACATTGCGAAAAAGGCTTCTGACGTAAACTACAGGAGAGCAAGGCAAACACCAAGCGTGGAATGGACGCATGTAACGCATCATTACACCTCTACTCAAGAGAAAAGGTGGTTAAGGAAAAAGCGTGTAGACACCCTAGTAGCAGAAAACGCGCTCAATGATATTTGTGAGGTCTTGTGGCCTGGTGAAATCGTTGCTCTTTTGGGTCCGAATGGCGCGGGAAAAAGCACGTTGCTTCGTACTTTGAATGGTTTGGTAAGGCCGCAGCAAGGAGAAGTGCGTCTTGACAGTAAACCGATAGGACAACGGCCAGTTGCCGAACTTGCACAGATCGTTGGCTATGCTCCTCAACGTCCAGAACGTCTCTTCTTTTGCCCAACTGTTGCCGAAGAGCTAGCCGCAGGTCCGCGTGCTCTGGGCATCGGTACGAAAACGCAAGAGTGGCAAAATCTGCTTATTGAGTCACTTGGTTTGGTTCCTTTCCTTTCTCGTTCACCATATACATTGAGCGTGGGTCAACAGCGCAAGGTCGGATTAGCAGCAGTTCTAGCTTCACAACCACAGGTTGTAGCACTTGACGAACCTACCGCGGGATTAGATGAAGGCGGTAAAGTAACACTCGCTACGTTGTTGCATCAATTGGCAACAAATGGAGTATCAGTTATTATTGCAACACATGATATCGAGTTTGCAGCTGCTGTTGCTTCGCGCTGGCTCATTCTAGTAGCAGGTCGATTGAGAGCAGACGGCTCGCCTACACAAGTGATGATAAACTCTTCTCTACTTGTTGAGGCTGCGCTTGAGCCGAGCCATTCCTTCCAGTTGAATGTTCAACTGCACCAACGCCTGATAAAAGAGCATACAATACGGACTAGCTATTGAAAGATGTTCAACATGTTGAAGTCTAAGAGTGTATCACACCACACAGAAATACAAGACGCTACCATTGAGTCTCAGGAACACTCGCTACATGAGGCACGTCTCCTGGACTCACGTGCAGCTCTTATTACATTTTTGGTGGGACTTATTGGTCTTCTTGAGACAGGTAATCCATTCTGGCTTTTTTGTGAGACAGGCGTACTCCTGGTCATTGCATTGTCTCTTGGGGCGGGTGGCAAACTTGTCACTATGTCCCGTTCTCTTCTGTTTTTCCTGGTGTTGGTAGCACTTGCTGGTTGGTTAGAAGGAGGACTACTAACGCTCACGTTGGCACTTGCGCGGGTAGTTGCGCTTGTTATTTGGGCAACTCTACTTTTCGTTGTCGCACCACCGGAAAAGCTGGTAGAAGGACTACGACGTTGGGGTTTACCACTGCGCGTTGCCTTCATTGTGGATACAGGACTACGATTCGTGCCACTGGTTGCTGCCCTGTTTTATGATCTACGCGATGCGCAAGAGGCACGTGGTATTCGTTTCACGCCGTTTTGGAAACATGTGCGTAGCTATCTGGCTCTGCTTTTACCCCTGTTGCGAGAAATATTTCGTATGATAGATCAACTGGCACAGGCTTTAGAGTCCCGAGGTTTTAGCGCACGTCCTCGCACTGCACTGGACAAGCAACGTTGGCAAATTTGGGATGTACTTGTGGTGATTATAAGCTGTATTTGTTGTAGCGTTATCCTAGTTTTTGGTCGCTAGTGGTCTCATGATCTTTTTGTTGTACTGCCCCTTCTTTGCAACATCGACCTCTGTAAAGTTCACTCCCTCATATCTTATCATGCCTTGAGAGCGTACAATATTATTGAGAAGGAAATTCTTCTTCAACCACTATTAAGATTTCCTTACTTTCCACTAGCAAATTAAAAAAAAAGGAGTTACAAAGATGTATTGTCCGCAACTTGGGGATTCATTGGACGCGTTAGATACACCAGCAATGATTGTAGATATTTCTCTTATGGAGGCGAATATTGCCCGTTTAATGGGATATTTTCGAGAGCGAAATATGAATGTTCGTCCTCATTTGAAAACGGTCAAGTGCCCTGAATTGGCACAGCGTTTGCTTGCAGCTGGGGCGATTGGTGGGTGTGTTGCGAAGGTAAGTGAAGCTGAAATAATGGCCGAGGCGGGTATCGAAGACCTGTTAATTACCAGTGAAATTGTAGGCAAACCCAAACTTGCACGCCTCGTGTCATTGGTACAACAGCATCCAAAGGTGAAGGTCGTGGTAGATAGCCTGATTGGAATTCAGGCATTGAACCAGGTAATGTGTGATGCGAATCTACATATTAACGTGTTGCTTGACCTTAATGTAGGGCAAAATCGGTGCGGAGTCATGCCCGGCGAAGAAGCCCTCGCTTTGGCCTTACTTATTGGCGAAATGAGTAATGTGCATCTCGTCGGTCTGCAAGGCTACGAAGGTCACCTGCAACATTTGAGCAACCGGGACGAGCGAGAACAGCGTTGTCGCCAGTCTATGCAACTACTCACCAGCACAGCAACTCAACTTAGAGAAATGGGCTTTGCGCTCGAAATCGTAACGACTGGTGGAACGGGAACGGCTGAAATATGCGCAAGCTGCGAAGGTGTTACAGAGGTACAGCCTGGTTCCTTCGTTTTTATGGACACTGACTATCGCAATGCTCTTGGTCCTGTCTATTCCAACGCGTTGACCATTCTTTCGACGGTTATTAGCCGTCCAAATTCCAAGAGAGCCGTGGTAGATGCGGGTCTCAAGTCGCTCTCTATTGAGAGTGGTATGCCTGAACCCAAAGGACTCTCCGGCGTAATATATCAACCAGGGGGAGATGAACATGGTATTTTAACATGGCAAGAGGATGCACCATTTCCCAGTGAAAGACTTGACGTGGGTCAGCGCGTAGCGTTCATTCCCAGTCATATAGACACAACCATCAACTTACATGACATGTACTATGCTTTTCGTAATGGGAGGCTAGAAGCAATGTGGTCAGTTGCAACAAGAGGAAAAGTGCAATAAACGCAGACATGCAGGAGCCTTCCTGTTAAGTCCCGCGTTAGTTATTGTCTGCAATATTTTCTTGTGTATGCCATAATGCTTGTGATACAGTACGAGTAGTTTTTGACGAGATGAAAGGCAAGATGGCTGTGCTACACGATTCAAAAATAGATACACCTACCTCTACGCACTCAGATATACCGCAACAGGGAGCTGATCTCTTCTTTCAAGCTGCCATTCAATATGGTTATCGCTACGTGTTGGGCAATCCCGGCACAACGGAAGCTCCTTTCATGGATGCGCTTGTGCGCTATCCCGAGTTGCGCTTCGTACTCTGCCTCCACGAGAACAGTGCAACAGGTGCTGCTGATGGAATTGCGCGTATGACAGGTCATCCAGCGTTAGTTAATCTACATTTGGGGCCAGGATTATCAAATGGCCTTTCAAATATGCATAATGCACGTCGGGCACAAGTGCCGATGGTTGTAACAGTTGGAGACCATGATACCCGACATCTTCTTGATGATTCACCACTTGCCAGTGATATCGAGAGTATTGCTCGTAGCGAGTGTAAATGGGTATGGACGGTTAAGGATGCTAGCGAAGTTGCAGCAGCCTTATATCGCGCTACCGTCATCGCTATGACACCCCCTCAGGGACCAGTTTGTTTGATTTTGTCCACAAATGTGCTTACAAACTCTCCGCGCACAATCGATGGGCGAGTTCCCCAGATTCCCTCGTTACACATTCCAACTCTGGGTCAAGCCCCTGGACCTGACATTGAACGAGCCGCAGAACTGCTCCTTGCTGCACACCATCCGGTTATACTTGTTGGTGACATTGAGCAGGCGGCTCATGAACATATAGGTATATTGGCAGAACGAAGTAATGCCCGTATCGTCTACGATACATTTCCACGACGGCTCGACGGACGTGTGCATGAGAAGAGTACATGGCTACCCTATTTTGCCGAGGAACGTCGTGCGATGCTTGCTCAAGCCGACCTGCTTTTTCTTGCAGGAGTCAGTAGTTTCACTACTCTGTTCTTTTATGCAAACGATCCTACTCCTGTAGTGGCTCCGGAAACCCACGTCATTCACCTCTCAGATGATCTTAGTGCATTGGGTAAAAACGAGCGTGGAAGCTTTCCTCTCTATGGCAATGTGACAGACACACTTGCACACTTCGTTACGAGTCTTGAGCAACAACATGGTAAAGTGGAACGCCCTGAGAAGGGAGAAGCCGCAGAGTCAGTACCTTCTCAACAAGACGGTGCAAGTGCGACCGGAGCAATACATCCCGTCGAACTCATGAAAGCATTACGCCATGTTTTGCCTGCCGACACTGTCCTCATTGATGAAGCTATAACAGCACGTCAGGCAATGGTAGAGCATGTCCTAAACGCTGGAACACCTGTCACGTCCTATTTAGCAGTACGAGGTGCCTCCATAGGTGGCGGTTTACCACTCGCTATCGGGGCGAAACTTGGCGTACCCCATCGACCCATTGTCGTGGTGAGTGGTGATGGTTCAGCCATGTACACTATTCAATCGCTCTGGACGGCTGCTCACTACTCCCTGCCCATTCTGTTTATCATCTGCAACAATGCAAGCTATGACATTATCAAACTGGAGATGCTACGCTTAAAAGGTACACTTGCGAGTAGCAACGAAACAACTCTTGATGCTATAGCTGGTCTTGGTGGACCACAACTGAACTTTGTGCAACTTGCGCAAGGCATGGGAGTACGCGGCTGGACAGTGCAAGAAAGGGCAGCCCTGATGCCCAACTTGAAAGCTGCACTCGAAACTACTGAAAGTGGTGCGCCTGCTCTTGTCGATGTACACCTTTCTGCACTGCCTGTAACTGCGCTGCAGAAAAGGTATAGTCAATAATATAACATTCATCTTTCATGCCTACTTAATAAACCTCTAAGAAAGCAGAGGTTTATTAAGTAGGCATGAAAGATGAACACCTCTTAGCTATACTAATTTTCAGTGGTTGGATGCGCACGACTGTGATGGATGTTGAGCGCGTTATCCAGATGGTAACATGCTGTGATGAGTGCTAGATGCGTAAAGGCTTGCGGAAAATTGCCAAGAGCCTCCCCGTTGGGACTCATTTCCTCGGCAAAAAGGCCGACATGATTGCTGTATGAGAGGAGTTTCTCTAGTTTCAAACGTGCCTCATCGAGCCGACCCGCTCGCGCCAGGTCTTCTACGAGCCAGAAACTACAGGCACTAAAGGTGCCCTCCTCTTGGCCTCCCAGGCCATCATTGGCTGCTCCTTGCGGATTGTAGCGTCGCACTAAGGCGCCTACACTAAGTTCCTGCTCAATTCGGTGCATCGTGGAGAGCATACGTGGTTCCTTGAAGCCTGTGAAATTAGTGATCATCATTAGCAATGAACTAGCGTCCACGGCATCACTACCATAATACTGGACAAAGCTTTGTTTTTCCTCACTCCACCCTTTGTCCATAATTTGCTCATAGATCTGTGAGCGTATTTTTACCCAGTCCTCTGTAGGTGCGGGCCAGCCTCGATCACGTGCTATACGGATGGCACGGTCAAAGGCAACCCAACTCATCATACGCGAATGCAGAAACTGCTTTGGTCCTCCACGCACCTCCCAGATGCCTTCGTCAGGTTCTTGCCAATGCTCACTGAGCCAATCAAGGAGATGGCGTATATTGAGCCAGAGATCGTAGGTGATGGCCTCATAATTGTTGAAGATGTAAATTGCGTCCATCATCTCCCCGTAAATATCAAGCTGCTTTTGGGTGTAGGCTCCATTGCCGATGCGTACAGGCCGGCTTTGACGATATCCCTCTAAGTGATCCAGATTGATTTCCGTCAGCGTGTGTTCGCCATCAATGCCATACATGGGCTGAAGCGTTCCGTTCTCCTTCAATTCGTGACAACGTGCGTCTAGCCAACCCATAAACGCTTCAGCCTCTTGTGTTAAACCAAGCGTAAGTAAGCTGTAGAGCGAGAACGAGGCGTCACGAATCCAGGTATAGCGGTAATCCCAGTTACGTGCTCCCCCTAATGACTCAGGTAGACTGGTCGTCGCTGCCGCTACAATCGCCCCTGTTGGCGCGTAGGTCAACAGTTTTAACACAAGGGCAGATCGCTGTACCATCTCTCGCCATCGACCCTGATACTGGCACTGCGAGAGCCAGTTTTGCCAGTAATGTGAGGTCTCATGAAAGGCTTTCTGATATTCATCCTCTGACAGTGACTTTCGGGCTTGGTCGTTTTCCTTTGTGCTTTCCAGGAGAAAATGAAGAGTCTCTCCGCTATGGAGAGTAAATGTAGCCTTCACTCCTCCTTGTCCGTCAGGCTCAAGCGCGACAGGGGATGCTAGGGTAAGATGAAAGCTCGCATGCTGGAAGGTCGCTCCCTCTCCTGTAACATTGACATGATGTGTGTCGCGAGCATAGTTAAACGCTGGCCGACAAATCAGGGTAAAAGAAAGTGACCCATGTACCATAGCGATAGAACGAATGAGCTTATGCTCATGCTCAGCTGAGCCTACTTCTTTAATAGGCATGAAATCTGAAATTTCTGCAACTCCATCATTGCTCAGAAAGCGCGTGAGGAGGATATTGGTTTCTGGTAAGTATAACTGTTTGCAGTCCATACTCGACATATCAGAAGGCGAGATACGGAAAAAACCAGCTTTTCCTGCGTCGAGGATCGCGCCAAAGACACTTGGTGAGTCAAAGCGAGGAAGACAGCACCAGTCAATGGAGCCATTTTTGCCCACTAAGGCCACAGTGTGGAGATCTCCGATGAGCGCATAATCCTCAATAGGCAAATAGGCATGTGATGAGTTAGTGTTTGCTTGTGGCATATACCGCCTCCTATATTTCATTCATACTATGCACTAAAGCATCATTCATGCCTCCCGTGGCTTTCGCTCTAAGAAGTACTTTCTGTTCTAAATGTCGCATGTGTTTATCCTTCTTTTCATATATATTTTCAAGAATAAGTTTCACTCAAGAGTGAGTGGGAAGACTGAACGCATTGTATGAGGCAAAGGCTTATAGAACGTGAGTACCACGCTAATCTTCCATTCCCTCATTTCTATTCCTGCATTGCTGTAACAAGAAATACTTTTCTCGAAGTATAGCAAGTGATGGTAAGGAGATGGTTAAAATAGAAAGTCCTGAAACAGGACTGAGTAGTCAGTCGTGTACCATAGAGAGAAAGAAATCAATGACGACTGAACGAGCGGTCATGCTATTTTAACTGAAAAGAGAAACTTCAATGCAACGTATATTGGTTGTTGAGGACGAACCACAGATTGCTCACATTCTGAAACGTGGTCTAACATACAAAGGATTTGATGTCGTGGTAGCGAACAGTGGAAAGGCTGCACTGGAAAAAATACGTAATGACGTGCAGGATTTAGTCGTCCTTGATGTGATTTTACCTGATATGGACGGCTTCGAGGTCTGTCACCACGTACGCGCTATGGAATACACGACGCTTCCCATTCTTATGCTCACTGCAAGAGATGGAGTAAAAGATAAGATCGCTGGACTTGATAGCGGGGCCGACGATTACATGACAAAGCCGTTTGATTTTGAGGAGCTGTTAGCTCACATCCGCGCGAGATTGCGACACGCAGATGGTCGAAATCAGCATTCTCAAAAGATAGTGGTTGGAGATTTGATTCTTGATTCTGAATCTCGGCAGGTCTGGCGCGATGGTCATCTCCTAGATTTGACCAAACGAGAATTTGATCTGCTCGAACTGCTTGCTCAGAATACTGGTCATGTGTTGACGAAAGGACGTATTTTTGAACGCGTCTGGGGTTATGACAACGAATCGGGACTCGAAGTCATCAAGGTGTATGTGAATTACGTCCGTGCTAAACTGAACGCAGGTGGGAAACCTGATCTTATTCATGCCGTTCGGGGCGTTGGCTATATGCTCAAACCCTAGGCTTTTTCTTTCTTATGTGCAAATTGTGAGCAAGCATGAAAAAATATATAACTGAAAAAAAAGGTTGCTTGCCTTTTCCATTCTTTCTGAGGTCGGGACCATTAAGAAGACGCATTGTGTTTTGGAATGTGCTGGTCCTCTTGCTCACGTTGTTTTTTTTGGGCTGCATTGTCTATCTGCTGGTAAACTTCTATTTATTGAACGCACTAGACCAGCGTTTACAGGTAGAAGGTATGAGACTTCAAAACCTGACACGAGCACAAAGTGCAGCGGGTGCTTCATTCAATCCAGCATTTTTTGATCAATTAGTGCAAGAGGAAAAAGGTGATGAATTTACACCTGACGCCCCATTCATAAAACTTTTCGACCCTAGCTCGAGCCATTTATTGAGACGTTCTCCCAACTTGGGTCGAGAAAGAATTCCATTCAATAGCACTGATTTTTTGTCTGCGGTACATGGCCAACAGGTTTTTAGAACTTATCAGGATAATCGCAACAATCTGGCACGTCTCTTAACACTTCCATTGCTTGATGCCCATCAGCATATTGTGCTTATCGCTCAAGTAGGTCTATCACAAGGAACAGTAGACCTGGTTAGGAATATGCTGGCCATAACCCTCTTCACTGGTAGCGTGATTGCCGTCATCATTGCTTATACATTCGACTATTACCTGGTTGTTCATGAATTACGTCCCTTGCTTGTACTCAGTACAACAATGCATAGTCTAAGTGTACAAGCTCTTGGTGAGCGTCTACCTCAACACTCAGCAGTTAATGAAATACGTCAGTTGACAAAGGCGTTCAACCAGATGTCAGAGCGGCTAGAGGCAAGTTTTACGCTGCAACGCAACTTCGTAGCCGATGTTTCACACGAGTTAAGAACACCACTAACAACACTTCGGGGACAGGCCGATGTCCTACTACTCAATCCAGAACTAGATGAAGACACGCGCCAGGACGTGCAACTGCTTCGTACCGAATTAGAGCGTCTTTCACGACTAGTAAATAACTTGCTGACTAATGCGCGCGCCGAAGTTGGCATGCCTCCTCACATAACGGAAGGGCGCACGCACTTTGTGGAACTCGACTCCCTCGTGATAGAAGTTGCACGTCAGGCACGCTTTCTTAACCAGAAGGTCTCACTTGAGATAGGCCAGTTTCAACAAACCAGCGTCCTTGGTGATGCTGATCTCCTCAAACAGCTCCTCTTCAATATAGTGGATAATGCGCTTACCTATACAAAACCTGGAGGCCATGTATTCGTGGATTTAATCTGCACTCAAGATGTACCCGCTAAGGTGCAAGAAAAGAGAGAGAATAAGCAGGATGAATGGGCCATGATCTGTGTTCGTGATACTGGGCCAGGAATAGATGAAGCGGACCTCCCTCATATTTTTGAGCGGCACTACCGTGCCCAAGGTAGCAGCACACGTACTCATCTTAGCGCAGGCTTAGGGCTTAGTATTGCCTCCCTTATTGTGGAAGCTCATGGTGGTGTGCTCACGGTGGAAAGCAAACTGAGTCGAGGAACCTCATTCTGTATCTGGTTACCCGCCTGTAAAGAGCTATAAGATTTTTACCAAACTATAACCAAAGCCTCCTATACTAAAAACATCAAGATTAGTATTTAAAGCGTCGTGATGTTTATTAAGACAAAACAGTTGTCACCTGATGTTGTTGAGGAGGTAGTTTGGAGATATCACAATAGTTCTCACCTGGAAGCTGAACTCGTAGTAGGTATCATTGTGAAATAACACCCAGGTGATAGTGATAAAAGGATAAAAAGAAATGAGTACACTCGTAAGCGATTTTCTGTTAGAACGCCTCTCAGAATGGGGAGTCAAGCGCATCTTTGGCTATCCTGGCGATGGTATCAATGGTATCTTGGGAGGCTTGGAGCGACACCAGGACCTCTTTGAGTTTGTTCAAGTACGCCATGAAGAGATGGCGGCTTTCATGGCGACAGCTCATGCCAAATTCACGGACGAGGTTGGTGTCTGCTTAGCAACATCAGGACCTGGTGCTATCCACCTCTTAAATGGCCTGTATGATGCGAAAATGGATCATCGACCAGTCGTCGCGATTGTTGGGCAAGCGGCGACGACTGCCATTGGAGGGAACTACCAACAAGAAGTTGATCTTGTCTCGTTGTTCAAAGATGTGGCAGGCGAATACATCTACATGGCTTCCAGTCCGGTCCAGATACGCCAGCTCGTTGACCGTGCAATGCGTATTGCTACCACAGAACGTTCCGTGACCTGTATTATTATTCCAAAAGATGTACAAGAGATGGAGGCCGTTGAGAAGCCACCTCATACAGCGAATACCATTCATACTGGTCTCCACTACTCCACACCTCGTGTTGTTCCTACCGAAGCTGATCTCAAGCAAGCCGCAGACATTCTCAATGCAGGCAAGAAGGTTGCAATCCTTGTGGGAATAGGGGCCAAAAATGCTGCTGATGAGGTCATTGAGGTGGCGGACTTGCTTGGTTGTGGTGTAGCAAAAGCCTTGCTTGGTAAACAGGTTCTTCCAGATGATCTTCCTTTTGTGACGGGATGTATTGGGTTGCTTGGCACAAAGCCGAGCTATGATATGATGATGGGCTGTGATACGCTACTCATGATTGGCTCTACCTTCCCCTATGGACAATTTTTGCCAAAAGAGGGGCAGGCGCGTGGTGTCCAGATCGACATTGATGGACGCAACCTGAGCCTGCGCTACCCCATGGAGTTGAACCTCATTGGCGACAGCACCGAGACACTACGAGCACTCATCCCTTTTCTACAGCGAAAGACAGATCGCTCCTGGCGAGAAAAAATCGAAGCAGAGCACCATGACTGGTGGAAAGTCATCGAAGCCCGTTCTATGGAAAATGCCGATGAGCTCAATCCAGAGCGCGTCTTCTGGGAGCTTTCTCAGCGGCTTACAGGGAACAACATTTTGAGTGGTGATGCTGGAACGGCAACGAACTGGTACGGGAATACCATCAAGATGCGTCGAGGTATGATGGGATCACTTTCGGGCAGTCTTGCCACGATGGGGCCAGCTGTGCCCTACGCAATCGCCGCAAAATTTGCCTATCCAGACCGTGTGCCAATAGCCTTGACCGGCGATGGAGCCATGCAGATGAATGGTCTTAATGCGATGATTACCGTCAAAAAGTACTGGAAAAAGTGGAGTGACCCTCGACTCATCTTCCTGGTCCTGAACAACCGTGATTTGAATCAAGTGACCTGGGAGATGCGTATCGAAGCAGGCAATGCAAAACTACCAGCAACGCAGGATTTGCCTGATTTTCCCTATGCGCAGTATGCTGATTCACTTGGACTCAAAGGTATTCGTGTGGACAAGCCAGAAGATGTTGGAGCAGCCTGGGATGCTGCCCTTTCTGCTGACCGACCAGTAATCCTCGAGGCATATGTCTCTGGCAATGTTACCACGATACCACCACACATCAGCTTTGAGGAAGCGAAAAACTATGCTTCTGCTCTGTTGAAAGGTGATCCAAATGAAGGTGGCATCATCAAGGAGTCAATTAAGAGCGTTGTTGAAGGTATCATACCTCATAAAGGCTGAGTCGTAGAGAATGTGCTTGATAGTGAGTCGGAAACGTTACGTTGATAGCTTATGCCTTCACGACCATCCGACTGATAGGAAGTAGGTGTAGGTATGGCTAGCACGAGATTTGGTGACAACGGCGTTGCTATTGAACGGCTCAATGTCTCAGCCTACACGGTGCCGACCGACTCTCCAGAGGCGGACGGCACCTATACCTGGGACAAAACAACTATTGTCATTGTTGAGGCGTATGCAGGTAATAAATGTGGCATTGGCTATACATATGCTGATACGTCGACAGCAAAGCTCATCGAAACGCTGCTCATTCCTCATATAGAAGGCCGTGATGCGATGAATGTGCCGGGCAGTTGGCAAGGAATGGTCGAAACTATTCGCAATTTGGGGCGCCCTGGCATTGCATCGATGGCAATTGCGGCCGTTGATACAGCATTATGGGATTTGAAGGCACGTTTGCTTGATGTGGCATTGGTAACATTACTGGGTGCGGCGCGAGCGAGTGCCCCTATCTATGGGAGTGGAGGTTTTACTTCATATTCAAAAGAACAGCTTCAGCGGCAATTGGGAAATTGGGTCGCAAGTGGTATTCCTCGTGTCAAGATGAAGATAGGAACGCATCCGGATGATGATCCGAGAAGAGTCTCCGAGGCACGCGAAGCCATTGGACCTGATACAGAACTGTTTGTCGATGCGAACGGTGCCTATAGTCGTAAAGAGGCATTGGCTCTAGCTGACATCTTTACAGCAGAATATGGAGTGACGTGGTTCGAGGAGCCGGTATCTTCTGATGATTTGGAGGGATTGCACCTGATTCGTGATCGTGCTCCTGCGGGTATGGACATTGCTGCTGGTGAATACGGCTACGATCTCTGGTACTTCCGCCGAATGTTAGAGGCAAATGCGGTGGATGTTCTGCAAGCGGATGCGACTCGCTGTGCTGGTATCACAGGCTTTATGCGTGTTGCCGCACTATGTGAAGCTCGTTCTATGCAATTGTCGTCACATTGCGGTCCTGCACTGCACGTCCATCCCTGTTGTGCCGTACCAAATTTTCGGCACATGGAATACTTTCACGATCATGTACGCATTGAGCACATGTTCTTTGATGGAGTACTTACTCCAATTCATGGTGAACTACGTCCCGACCTCTCACGTGCTGGCATGGGACTTGAGTTCAAACGCGCTGACGCTGCAAAGTACGCGGTATAGTTTCCTTTCCGACTCAGTGTAACTCTTGTGTGCGGCTTGTGTACTTCTTGCGTACTCCTTTCCGAACGCCAGTGATCTACCTTTGGGTGATCATTGGCGTTCGGTAAGGAGTATCTGTACGAAAAAGGATAGATACAGTGAAACATGTAGTGGTTCTTAACGAAAACGCGAATACGTATGTAAAAAACAGCAACGTACATAGTGTGCCAATGACGAATATGGTGATCGACGTACATGCATTGGAGCAAGAACTACGTACAAAGATTCGCGGAGAGGTCCGTTTTGACGAAGGTAGCAGAGCACTGTATACGACCGATGCCTCTAATTATCGTCAGGTGCCGATAGGCGTCGTCGTTCCTAAAGATGTGAATGATGTTGTTGCTACGGTTGCACTCTGCTGCAAGTATGGAGTACCGCTGCTTGGGCGAGGAGGTGGAACAAGTCTCGCCGGGCAATGTTGTAATGTAGCGGTCGTTATCGATATGTCTAAGTACATGAACAACGTTATCGAAATGGACCCTCATAAAAAGCAAGCACGTGTGCAACCTGGTATCATCCTCGATCATTTACGTGATGCCGCAGAAAAGTATCATCTCACGTTTGGACCTGACCCAGCTACACACAATCATTGTACTCTTGGGGGAATGATTGGCAACAATTCGTGTGGAACGCATGCCTTAATGGCAGGTAAGACCTCCGACAATATTGATGAGCTAGATATAGTGACGTATGATGGCATACGGATGCGCGTGGGCAAGACGAGTGACGAAGAACTTGAGCGTATCATTCAAGAAGGTAGTCGGCGTGGTGAAATCTACGCAAAGCTCAAAGCCTTGCGTGATAGATATGCCGATCTTATTCGGAAAAGATATCCCAAAATTCCGCGTCGTGTCTCTGGCTTCAACCTCGACGCACTCCTTCCTGAAAACGGGTTCAATGTGGCACAAGCACTTGTCGGAAGTGAGTCCACCTGTGTGATGGTCCTTGAAGCAACAACGCGCCTTGTCGATAGCCCACCAGTCCGAACACTTGTCGTGCTTGGCTATCCTGACATCTATAGTGGGTGCGATCATGTTCCAGAACTCCTCAAACATAAACCTATAGGGTTGGAAGGTTTCGACGATGGACTCATTAATGATATGAGAAGAAAGGGAATGAATTCCAAAGACATTGCTCTGTTTCCAGATGGAAAAGGCTGGCTCATCGTTGAGTTTGGAGGGAAAAACAAAGAAGAGACGAACAAACAAGCACAAGACCTGGTGGATGCGTTAAAAAGCAAAGAGCATGTACCGAGTATAAAATGTTATGATGATCCTGCTCAACAGCATTCAGTTTGGGCGGTTCGTGAAGCCGCTCTCGGTGTCACTGCTCTTGTGCCGGGGGAAAAAGTGCGCTGGGCGGGCTGGGAAGATTCAGCGGTCCCACCAGACAAACTAGGGAATTACCTGCGAGACTTACGGAAAATTCTGGATAAATACCTGTATAGTGCTAACTTTTATGGTCACTTCGGTCAGGGCTGTTTGCATACCCGTATTGATTTCGAGCTTGACACAAAGGAAGGTATCGAAAAATTTCGCTCCTTCATCAATGAGGCGGCAGACCTTGTGGTTCGCTATGGGGGCTCTCTTTCAGGAGAGCATGGTGACGGTCAAGCTCGTGCCGAATTCACCACAAAGATGTTTGGCAACGAACTCATTGAAGCATTCCGTGAGTTCAAGTCTATCTGGGACCCCGATTGGAAGATGAACCCCGGCAAGATGGTCAATGCATATCGAGTCGATGAAAACCTGCGCCTCGGTACGAACTACAATCCGCTTCCAGTAAAAACGCATTTTCAGTTTCCTGATGATGAAGGGAGTTTCGCCAGTGCCACTCTGCGCTGTGTTGGCGTCGGTAAGTGTCGTCGTACCGATGGCGGCACGATGTGCCCGAGCTTTATGGTAACACGTGAAGAAAAGGATACAACGCGTGGGCGCGCGCGCCTACTTTTTGAAATGCTGCAAGGCGACCCTGTTACCAGAGGATGGCATAATGAGAAGATAAAGGAGTCACTTGACCTCTGCTTTGCATGCAAAGGCTGCAAGGGAGACTGTCCGGTTAACGTCGATATGGCGACCTACAAGGCTGAGTTTCTCTCACACTACTACGAAGGGAAGCTCCGTCCTACTACAGGGTACGCGATGGGACTCATCTACTGGTGGGCACAGCTTGCATCTCTTATGCCAGGAGTAGTAAACTTTTTCACTCAAACATCTCCATTCAGTAACTTGTTTAAGATTGCAGGAGGCTTTGCGCAAGCACGACGAATTCCTACCTTTGCATCTCCGACGTTCAAGCAGTGGTTCCAGCAACGAGGAACGAAAAATGAAGGTATGCCACAGGTGATTTTGTGGCCCGATACCTTCAATAACTATCTCAAGCCAGAGACAGCTAAAGCTGCTGTAGACGTGCTTGAAACGGCTGGTTATCAGGTCGTGGTGCCACAGCAATCGCTCTGCTGTGGACGACCACTCTACGACTACGGCTTCCTTGATCAGGCTGAGCACCTGTTACAGCAGGTTCTTGATACGCTTGCACCACAAATTGAAGCCGGTATCCCGCTCGTCGGACTGGAACCAAGTTGTGCAGCGGTCTTCCGCGATGAGCTGAAGAATCTTTTTCCGCACAACGAGAATGCGAAGCGGCTCAGTCAACAAACGTTTCTGCTGAGCGAATTTCTTGAGCAGAAGGTAAAGAATTACCAGCCACCGAAACTGCAACGCAAAGCTGTTGTTCACGGGCACTGTCATCACAAAGCCATTATGAAGATGAATGATGAGGAAGCAGTACTTTCTAAGCTTGGGCTTGACTTCAATGTGCTCGATTCAGGTTGCTGTGGCATGGCAGGAGCCTTTGGCTTTGAGAAAGAGCACTACGATATCTCTATCAAAGCGGGTGAGCGCGTCTTACTTCCTGCTGTACGTAAGGCAGATAATGAGACGCTAATTATCGCCGATGGCTTTAGTTGCCGTGAGCAGATCGAGCAGACAACCAATCGTAAAGCACTGCACCTCGCCCAGGTTTTACAGATGTCGCTCCGCCAAAACCAGATAACTCCTACTGAAGAGTATCCAGAGGTACAGTACGAACATTTTACGCACCATCATGTAGTCCGATCATCGTCTGTGCGACAGAGAACTGTTCTACTGGGAGCCGTAGGAATAGCTAGCACAATCAGTATCATTGTATGGAGACTTCTGCACTCGCGCCAAGAAGAAGCAGAGAGGTAAGCAATGCATATCTTGGGAAAAAATCATCAATATTAGCTAGAATAGGAGAAAATAGTCTTATGACTCTAACAAAACCCGTCAATACTCTCAAAAAATTGGTTGATGAGTCTCCACTACCCCTTCATAATGGAAAAGCTCATCGTTCTGGACTGCTAAACCTGCTACCACGCAAGATTACGCACGAGGGGATTGTGCTCGATCAGCATATCCGTGAAGGCAGATTTCAACGCAGTCTCTCGCTCATTGCCGCACTTTCAAGCATACTTGCAGGACTAGAGGTGACATATGAGCATTATCGTGGTAGTTATGGTCAGCAGGTCATGTATACTCCCGTCATTATTAGTCCAATTCTAGCTGTTGCGGGAGTGTGGGGAGTGTTCAGCCGACGAGCAGCGCGGACAGTGCTTCCCATTGTCTCACTCATTACGATGCTGGACGGAGTTGTTGGTTTCTACTATCATGTGCGTGGCATCGCGCGTAAACCGGGTGGATGGCGTATTCCCATTTTTAATGTCATTATGGGACCACCCGTATTTGCTCCCCTTCTTTTTGCAATTAGTGGCTTTCTTGGCTTCATCGCTTCACTCTTGCGTCGCGAGGATGACCTCGAACATACAACTTTGCCCGGGATACCACGGCCACGTTCTGCGTGGTTCGGCTGGCTTCCGCATCAAATTACAGCAGAAGGAATCGTCATTGAGCAAGATGTACGAGAGGGACGTTTTCAACGCATTCTAGGTGTTGCCACCGCTATCTCAGCATTTTTTAGTGGTGTTGAAGCCCTTTACTCACACTACAAGAATAACTTCAGCTATCGAGTGCAGTGGACTCCAATTCTCCTTACGCCTGCTCTTATGATTGCAGGTATTGGATCTGTGTGGAGTCGAACTATGGCGCGTACGCTCTTGCCGATCACGTCTGTCCTCGCTCTCCTCGATGGTGGCATAGGTTTTCTGTACCACGTTCGCGGTGCGATGCGTCGTCCAGGAGGACTCAAGAAGCCGTTCTATAACCTGGTCTATGGTCCTCCTATTTTCGCACCATTGCTTTTTGCCGCCTCTGGCTTCCTGGGTGTGCTCGCAAGCCTGTTAAGGAGAGTTAACTGATGAAAGTAAGAAACAACAAAAATACTGAGCGACAGAGACAAAATGACACAGACATACAGGGAGATACAAGCCGCTTACCCGTCGATGCCGCAACAGGTCAACCGCTTGCACCGCGTCCACAACCTGGATACTATCCAGGTTACGAGACGTTGAGTCAGCAAGCATTCTGGGATGAGGCCACGCGTAAGGTTGTGCTTGCTCGTGTTGAGCAGATACCATCAATCCGCTTTTTTACGCCTGACGAGGCAAAGTTAATGCAGGCCGTGTGTGACCGTTTGCTTCCGCAGGACGACCGCGATGAAGCACATAAGATTCCGTTGGTGAACTATATTGATGAGCGGCTCTTTAGTGGGCGCATTGATGGCTACCGCTTTGAGGACATGCCCCCCGATCATGAGGCGCACCGTCTTGGTCTGCAAGCCATCGGTGCCATTGCTCAACACATGTACAATAAGCCCTTTACACAACTGGATCAGCGAGAACAAGACGCAGTGCTTCAAACTATTCACGATTGCAATCCACCTGCTGCCCAAGAAATCTGGAAGAAGATGTCGGTCCAGAGATTCTGGCTGCTACTGCTACAAGATGCGGTTGAGGCGTACTATGCCCATCCCTATGCCTGGGACGAGGTTGGATTTGGGGGACCGGCGTATCCTCGTGGCTATATGCGACTGGAAGGGGGCAAACCCGAACCGTGGGAGGTCGAAGAACAACGCTATGCATGGAAAGCTCCTGCTGATGCGCTTTCCGATACCTACAAGCCCATAGGTGGCCCAGGTGGGCATAAGCAACAGACGCCAGGCCAAGAGGGATCACACTAAGAGATATGGAAGAGAGAATAAAGGAATACTATGAAAAACCCAATTTTAGGAGCGTTTCAGGGTCAAAAGTCTGATGAGCATATGCTTGGCCCTGTTCAGAAAATTGATTTCCCGATGCATCACTTTTCACCCAATGAGGAGGTAGATTTTTGTATTGTGGGAGTTGGTTCAGCGGGGGGAGTGTTGCTACAACGGCTTTCACGTGCAGGATTTCGGGTCGTGGGAGTGGAAGCAGGTCCTTTTTGGGAGACGGAGCGTGATTGGGTGAGTGATGAGGCGGGGTCATCCAAGCTTTACTGGAATGATTTACGCATTACAGGTGGTGAGGACCCGATTACGCTTGGCGCGAATAATAGTGGTCATGGTGTCGGCGGCGGTTCTGTACACTGGGCTGGCTTTACACCGCGTTTTCATCCTTCAGATTTCCATGTCCTATCCTCCGATGGTGTAGGTGCTGACTGGCCCATTTCCTACGAGGATATCAAGCCATATTATGAACTGTTAGAGAAAGAGATTCCCGTTTCTGGTCCTGCGTATTATCCCTGGGGAGAGCCACACGGCTATACCTATGGTCCACATCCAATAGGTGGAGTGGGTGATGTTCTGGTCAAAGGATGTACGCAACTAGGTATCCCTGTCGTCGCTGGAGGTCCTGTTGCCATTCTCGCGGGCTCTCATGGTGACCGCCAACATTGTATCTATCGTGGTTTCTGCATTCAGGGCTGCAAAGTGGGGGCGAAACAAAGCACGCTCATTAGCCATGTCCCTGATGCTATCCGTCATGGAGCTGAGATACGTGATAACTGCATGGTCTCACGCATCAATGTGAAAGATGGGCGTGTTACTGGTGTGAGTTACTTTGATTCTGTTGGCAATGAGCAGGAATTGAAGGCAAAAGTGGTCATCGTGAGTGGCTACGCTATTGAGACACCGCGCTTGCTGTTAAATTCTGCCTGTTCAGGTTTTGAGCAGGGATTAGCAAATTCGAGTGGTACAGTGGGCAAGTACCTTATGGTACAGATTGGCAATGTTGTGCTAGGACGTTTCGAGAATCCTATTCGCATGTACAAAGCACCTCCAGCAAACGGACTCACCGAAGAGTTTTATGAAACCAACCCCAAAAATGATTTTGTGCGTGGTTTTGCTATTCAGACCGTAGGCCCTCTTCCAATTGCTTTTGCCAAGCAAATGATGGTTGCGAAAGGAGCATGGGGCTGGGGGATGCGCCGTGTCATGATGGACTACAATCACTGGGCTGCTCTCGGTGTTCTCGGCGAGATTCTCCCCTGGGCAGACAACCGGGTGGAATTGGCAGCGGATACTGATCAGTTTGGCCTTCGTGTGGCAAAGATCACGTTCAAATTGCATGATAATGACAAAAAGATTGCCAAGGCAGGCGTCGAGAAAACGACGGAGATCATGCATGCGGCAGGTGCTCAGGAAGTAGTACAAGAATCACGCTACGCGCACCTCGTGGGTGGCGCACGTATGGGCAAGGATCCTAACACATCAGTCACAGATAGCTTTGGACGGACACACGACATTTCAAATCTGTTTATCTGTGATGGCAGTATACTCCCGACGCAAGGTTCAGCCAATCCAGGGCTCACGATTCAGGCTCTTGCGGCACGTACAGCCGATTATATCATCTCCAATGGGGCTGATCTGTTATCCAGTTCTCCTGGTACTGTCTCTGTTCACAACCCACCTGTTCGTCACAATATGTCTCCAGCAGGAACAGCGAACAAAGGGGTTCCGCGCATGAAATACTCAGCAGGGGGTACGAGATGAATACAGCGCGTCTTGAGCACATTAAAGCACTTTTTGCACGAGAAGGGTATCATGCCTTGCTCTGTCGCATTCCGCAGCATGTGCTTCTGTTCACGGGCTATCAGCCAATTCTAGGCAGTTCTTTTTGCCTTGTCTCACTTAATGCAGCGCAAGAGATAGAGACGCGCCTTGTTGTCCCTAGTGATGAAAAGGACCTTGTCCCATCAGGGGCAGCGGTGGAGGTGAGAACCTTTGCCGAGGAGACAATGGACTACATTAGCGACACTCTTGATGCCGCGCGGGAAGTGCTAGGCGAGATACTGCGGAACGCAGGATTAGGCGGAGGTGCGATTGTCGGTATTGAAGGTGGAAGAACTCTTATTGTGCCCGCTTATACTCAGGTAGGCATACCAGGGCCAGAGACACATGAACTCCTTCACCTGCTCTTACTTGGTGGAGAATTCCGTGATGCGACCTCTCTCCTTGAAGAGCTTTCTGCTATCAAAACCGAGGAGGAGTTAGCAGCGATCAGGCGTTGTGAAGCCGTGGCATGCCATGGTTTTGCAGGAGCACGTGCAGCTATTCATCAAGGCGCAACGGAGGCAGATGTTGCCGCCGCGACGTATGCTGCCCTGTTACGTGTGGGCTATGATACTGGCGGTGCTCAGCATGTGCAACCTCATGTCCATGTTATGGCTGGGCCACGAGCAGCATTGGCCTATCGAGCGTTCAATTTGACCTCGAATGCTGTTATTCAGCAGGGTGATACTGTGACGGTTCAGATGGAGATTGGTATCAATGGCTACTGGGCTGAACTGACACGCACGTTCTTTGCTGGAACGATCAGCGAGGAATGGCGTAAGGCGCATCAAGCCTGTGTCGCAGCGCAAGATGCTGCATTGAAACTCATTCGAGATGGAGCGAGCGCACGATCTGTTGATGGTGCTGCGCGTTCGGTTATGCACCAGGCAGGCTTTGGTGCGGCGTTCAAGCATGGGCTCGGACACGGCTTCGGCTTCCAGGCGATTAACCACGGAGCCGCCCCTGTGTTACATCCGGCCTCAAATGCTGTGTTACAGAGTAGTATGGTCCACAATATGGAGCCTGCGGTTTATCTGGATGGAAAAGGTGGTATCCGCCTCAATGACAATGTCGCAGTGCAAAAAAATGGAAACGAAGTACTTTCATCCGCGTTATCGCGTGATTTAGATTGGTTAGTTGTAGAGAAATAGATTTTTCTCTATACATAAAGGGAAACTCAAATGAAATCACAAATACCAGAAGTGGTTGTTGTTACGGGTGCTTCTGCAGGTGTTGGTCGTGCCATTGTGCAAGCATTTGCCAAACGGGGTGCGCATATAGGATTGCTGGCACGGGGACATGCAGGGCTAGAGGGAGCGAAGAGGGATGTTGAAGCGGCTGGCGGGAAAGCAATCGCCATTCCAACCGATACTGCCGATCCCGATCAGGTAGAAGCTGCTGCTGCAAAGGTCGAAGAGACTTTTGGCCCAATCGACGTGTGGGTCAATGTTGCAATGGCCTCGGTCTTCTCGCCCTTTAAAGAGATGAAACCCGAAGAGTTCAAGCGTGTTACCGAGGTCGCTTATCTTGGCTTCGTCTATGGAACAATGGCCGCACTGCATCGCATGTTGCCACGCAACAAGGGTAGGATTATTCAAATAGGTTCAGCTCTTGCCTATAGAAGTATTCCGTTACAATCGGCCTATTGTGGAGCAAAGCACGCTATTATGGGGTTCACCGACTCGATTCACTGCGAATTAATCCATGATAAGAGCAACGTGCAGATTACTATGGTACAACTTCCTGCCGTCAATACTCCACAGTTTAGCTGGGTCAAGAGTCGCTTGCCCGATAAGGCACAGCCCGTACCACCAATTTATCAGCCAGAAGTTATCGGCGATGCTGTAACATGGGTAACAGACCACTACCGCCGAGAACTGTTTATTGGCATGTCTACCGTGATCGCTATTCAGGGCAATAAGCTTTTTCCCGGACTTGGCGATCGGTACCTCGGCAGGACGGGCTATAAATCGCAGCAGACGGGACAACGTGCCGATCCAAACAGTCCCAACAATCTGTGGGAACCTGTTGATGAGAAGCAAGATTATGGCGCGCATGGCACGTTTGACGACAAAGCGACGAGTTGGAGTTGGCAACTTTGGGCAGATACGCACGTGGGTCTTCTTGCTCTGGTTGGCGCGGGTCTTGCAAGTGTTGTGGGCGCGACCCTCTTTTGGAGGAAGCAATGAAGTCAGAAGAATTATCACGACAATTGCGGCTTGGCTCAGGAGCATTTCTCGCGCAGCGACGTGGTATCGTCGGATTAGAGATGGTTGCTATTGGAGCAATGAGCTTGATTACACTCTATCAAATGGGTATAATCAAACATCTACCAGAGCCGCCACTACCAGGACTGGATGCCGATAGGATAGATGCTTCCGCTGAAGCCTACTCGCGCTTCGCGACGCCCGATGGGATTCTTGGTATTGGCAATTATGCTATGACGATGGGATTGGCCGCAATGGGCGGGCAAGAGCGAGCAACAGAGCAGCCTTGGATTCCTCTGGCTCTCGCGGCGAAAGTCGCTTTTGACACGTCGCAGGCGATAAGGCTATTCTTTGATCAGAAGACAAAGTACAATGCCTTCTGTTCCTGGTGTCTTTTAGCTGCTGGTACAACTCTTGCTACCATTCCCCTTGTTATTCCAGAGACTTATGCAGCTCTACGTCGGTTAACAGGAAAAGTAGCATCGTAGTCATCATTCTCCCCTCAGTACTGAGGGGAGAATGGTAAATAGTAGTGTATGAGTTGAAATGAGGAGTAGACGTTCGTCTCTCTATGCTCCTAGAAAATGGATAGGATTACTATGAGTCCCCATTTGGTGATTGCGTCGTTCGGTTTCCCTATTTGGCTACGTGTTAGCCATTATATTAACATCCTCTTCATTGGACTGCTCATCCGCAGTGGTATTCAGATTCTTGCGGCACATCCTCGGTTGTACTGGAACGACAACAGCACACCGGGAAAAGAATGGATCAAGTTCACGACGAAGAAAGTGCCCGTTGGGAAGGATGTTGTCTATACCTCGCTTGATGACGAGGTTCCTGCATCGCCCTGGTTAGCCCTGCCTGGCGGGAAAAACCTCGGCATCGGTCGCCACTGGCATTTCTTCTCAGTCATCTTCTGGGTGCTCAACGGCGTGATCTATATAACTTTGCTCTTTGCAACAGGAGAATGGGCACGGCTGATTCCTACGTCCTGGTCTATTATCCCAGAGGCGTTCCATACCTTTCTCATCTACATTACCTTTCATATTCCTCCAGCGAGTGATTTTCGCCCATACGACCCACTTCAGCAACTCACCTATGCTGCTGTAGTCTTTCTACTTGGGCCCTTTATGTTACTGACCGGTGCAACAATGTCTCCTGCAATTGCTGCACGCTTTCCCTGGTACATCAAGCTCTTCGGAGGGCGACAGGTCGGGCGTAGCCTGCACTTTTTGAGTCTTCTTGCCTTTATTGGTTTCATCATCGTCCATACTGCTCTCGTGCTCATTGTCCATTTCCAAAACAACATTCGAGACATTGTACTTGGGAGTGAAAAGGCAAGTTTCAGTTTAGCAGGTGGCATAGCAGTTGCCGCGCTTGTGGTCGTCGTCATTATCTACGTGTGGTCGACGCTCTACTCAGCACGACATCGGCGGGAGGTTCAGCACGCATTGGGTGCGGTAGTCGATCCCACGCGACGGGTGCTTCTGCACGGAGAAAAATCGGTTCAGCACTACAAGGAATCCGACATTTCGCCCTATTTCTGGGTTAATGGTGCTCCTCCTACTAGTGAGGAGTACAGAGCCTTAGCGCAGAACAATTTTCGCGATTGGAGGTTGGAAGTAGGTGGGCTGGTCAAACAACCACTTTCTCTATCTCTTGATGAATTGCGTGCGCTCCCTGTGACCTCACAAATCACCAAGCATAACTGTATTCAGGGTTGGTCAGCCATTGGCAAATGGACGGGAGTTTGTATCACTGAAATTCTGAATCGTTGCCAACTGCTCCCAGAAGCGAAGTATCTCGTCTTTACCTCGTACGGTCTCGATGAGCATAGCCTCGATGGCAAACATTACTATCCATACTATGAAGTTATCGATTTGGAATTAGTGACGCACCCTCAGTCGATCCTTGCTTACGAGCTCAACGACGAACCCCTTCCCATTCCTCATGGAGCGCCGCTCAGGCTACGAGTTGAGACGCTCCTCGGATACAAAATGGTGAAATACTTGCACTCAATTGAGCTTGTTGAACATTATGATGACATACGCGCAGGTCAAGGCGGCTCGCGCGAAGACACCATGTACTATGGTAAGGGTGCCGAGGTGTAGTGTAGCAGGAGAGGTACTGTTACACAGAAAAATTGGAGAAATGAAGTGAGTTCAGAACGTACAAAAAATAGTTTGACGCCTGTAGCGATTATAAAAGCCTTGTTTGCAAGTTTGAAATTTGTACAGCGAAAAACTGTTGATATACATGGACAAATTGTCCTTATCACTGGCAGCTCTCGTGGGCTAGGATTGGCGATAGCTGAGGAATTTGCGTTGCAAGGAGCACGAATCGTTCTTTGTGCACGAGATGAGCATGAATTGGAACAGGCACGGCAGCAACTCGCTACTCAGGGCGCTGAGGTGCTTGCCATTTCATGTGATGTGACACAGCGAGAGCAGATTCAACACGTCGTGGAGCAGGCAACGGAGCACTATGGTCGCATAGATATTCTTGTGAATAACGCAGGTATTATTACCGTAGGCCCATTTTTAGCGCAAACGCTCAATGACTTTGAAGACAATATGAATGTCCTCTTTTGGGGACCTGTATATGCAACACTGGCTGTGCTTCCTCAGATGCTTGAACGAAAACAAGGCTGTATCGTGAACATCTCCTCAATTGGTGGAAAAGTCAGTGTGCCTCATCTCTTGCCCTATTCCAGCGGAAAGTTCGCGCTTACGGGTTTCTCAGAGGGGTTACATGCTGAACTCGCTAAAGAGGGGATAAGTGTTGTAACTGTCGCGCCTGGTCTTATGCGAACTGGGTCGCCGATCAATGCATACTTTAAAGGCAAGCACCATGCTGAATATACTTGGTTCAGTATAGCGGACAGCCTTCCTTTGCTCTCAATGAGTGCGAAGAAGGCAGCACAACATATCGTGCGAGCGGCGCAAAGGCGCAATGTAGAGATCACACTTACCTTGCCTGCAAAGATGCTCACACTCTTACATGGTGTGTTTCCTCAATTGACTATCAAAATGCTGAGTATTGTCAACCGCCTCTTACCAGGAACAGGGCAAGCCGAAGGTTTTGATAGGAGTACAGGAAAGGAAAGCGAGACGCCTCTTTCGCAATCATTTCTTACTACTCTAGGACAAAAGGCTGCTCAAACCTATAATGAAGATGCTTACGAGTCATAAAGGCAGACATGCAAGCATATGAGCGACACTCTCAATATGAAAGTATCGCTCATACCTTAGCTTGTAACTACTCCTGATCTTCTGCTTTCTCTGCTGCCTCGCCGTGTTCAACAATATCTCCATCTTGAAATAAGATGTTTTGTAATGCTATTTTCCACTCAGGCTTTTGACGCAACAGAAACTCAAGGTCCATACCAAAATGTTTGAATTCTTCTTTTTGAGCGTTCAACATAATCGCCCGTGCTTGCGCGTTTTTCTCGACAGACATACGTTGCTCGTACCAGTTGATCGCATCAGCTTCTTCTGTCAATGAAGCAATCATACGCGCGAATGTGCGTGTTTCTTGTGAAAGTTCTTGAGCCGGCTCATGATATTGATCAAATCCCATAACAGTATCTCCTTCTTTGTTTGTATCTCGTATAGTACTCTTCTTGTTGTGCTCACCTCTTAGAGCGAAAGAAAGCACGTAAAGTGTGCTCAATGCAATTGTACTACAAGGAGACACAAGATATGATAACTTGTATAAGAAAATATCAAGAGAATATGGAGATTGCGCTATGACTTCTCTCATGTGGCGACGCTATGCAGCAGAATTTTTAGGAACATTTGCCTACGTCTTCTTCGGGTGTGGTGCAAGAATAGTTGTGGAGAATGGGCAAAATAGCGTCAATAATTTGCTCGTCTACTTTACTTTTGGATTTACCTTGTTTGCTATGACCTTTGCCCTCAGTCATATCTCTGCGGCTCCTTTCAATCCTGCACTTACGCTTGGTCTGGCAGTTGCTAAACGCTTCCCCTGGCGATATGTCGTTCCATACTCGGTGGCCCAGATTGCTGGCGCTTTGCTTGCGAGTAGTATGCACTTTTTCCTATTTCCTCATAGGGCTGCTACCGCTCGTTATGGAGCAACAGTGCCATCCGTTAGCATTGTATCTGCCTTGGTCATCGAGGCAATCATGACCTTCTTCCTGATGCTAGTAACTATGGCATCCGCAACGGACAATCGCGTCAACCGTGCTGCCATTGGGCTAGCTACTGGCCTCACCATTACGTTTTGTGGCCTATTTGCTGCTCCACTTACTGGCGGTAGCCTGAATCCTGCCCGTAGCCTCGCGCCTGCTCTATTTGTCGGTGGAAACGTATTGGCAATCGTGTGGATTTATTGGGTTGGTCCTCTTTCAGGAGCTATACTAGCAGCACTGGTGTATGAGGCACTGCGAGGTGGAAAAGAGTATGGCGTGGAAACTCCTAAAGGAATATTTGATCGTATCGAGCGCAAAAAAGGCTGATTTACATTTCTAACTGGATGATTGTCTAGTATTTGAGGAGGAAGATGAAGCGTTGATGGTGTAGCCTCCTTGCACTCTCTCAATCAAGTTGCCCGCGTTAGCATCTTTCAGTTTCTCTTGTAAAGACTGTACGTAAATCTTCACAACCTCTAAGCCATTCTCGTTATCATAACCCCAAACCTGCTCAAGTATGTCTTCTTTCGTCACGACATAGCCCCTATGCTTGCTTAGAATGGCAAAAAGATCGAACTCACGCCTGGTAAGTTCAATCACATAACCCGCTCGTGTCGCTTTACGAGCCATCATGTCAATGGTTATATCTGCTATATAAAGCATCTGTGAAGGTTGTGTCCTTTCCTCAACACGACGTAAACTAACTCGTATATGTGCGAGAAGCTCGTCAAAAACGAATGGTTTGAGCATATAATCATCTGCACCACTTTCTAGACCAACAATTTTGTCGGATACTTCGTCTCTTGCGGTAAGCAAAATGATAGGCAGGTCTTTTCCTCGCCCTCCTCGTAGACGGCTACATACCTCATATCCATCTATACCAGGAAGGAGAATATCCACGATGGCAAGATCAGGGAAATAACTGTGCAAGATGTTGAAGACTTCCTCACCATTCCATGCAATCATCACATCAAACCCTTTGTAGCTGAGCCCTCGTTTCACTGCATTGGCAATAAGTGGTTCATCTTCTACCAAGAGTATCTGCTTCATACAATCATCATTCCCAGTTTCCAAATAGGGAGGTACTTACAAGTGTTGTGTATCTTTTTGCTCGTTTAGAAGTTTCCTTTTTAACTTTATTAGCTATCTTTTATTCATTGTAAGAGGTTAATGTTAGAAGATAGTTAGAAGAGAAGCAAGTTTATTGAGGCTTCTGTTTTTGAGGAGGCACCTTGTTCCTTAGAGGATGGTGGCGGTGCTCCAATCACATCATGTCCAAGTTCTTCACGAAACATAAACATCTCGGGGTCATGGCGCATAGGCTCAAGGTCAGCGATCCACAGGAGTCCAGAAAGATGAATGTGCGAGACGATTTGTGCAACTGTCCAACCACCTTCAGGGTCAGCACGATGCAGGTCTGCGTCGTTCAGACCGCGTAGAGCAGCATCTCAAGCTTGAATAGGCCATCATGGGCTGATTTAGTGGCAACCGTAAGCATTTCAATTGCACTCGTTGAGTTTGTATGCATGATTATCCTTTACTCTCCTCTCGCACGGGTATAGGCAAGAAGTCCGCCTGCCAAAAGAATTTGCCGTTCGCGCGATGAAAAGTTTGCTCGAAGTCGTAATTCTCCGTTCGTTTCAACTATTCGGGCATGGCATTCGTCCTCACCGAGCTCCAAGGCATTATAGAGGTCTGTGAGTTCCCACTGGTCCCCTTGCCGCACTTGCTCATAGTTGGCATCATCGGCGAACGTAAGAGGAACCAAACCTTGAGCGATCAGATTGCGGCGATGGATGCGGGCGAACGATTTGGCGATGACGGCCCGAACTCCAAGGTGTTTGGGTGCTAGGACTGCATGTTCGCGGCTGGAGCCCTGGCCGTAGTTATAACCACCGACGATGAATCCTCCTCCCCATTCTCGTGCGCGAGTCGGAAACTGGAAATCCAGCCGACGGAAGACGAATTTTGCCATTGCTTCGACGTTCGAGCAGAACGACATGACGACCACTCCATCTGGAGAAAGATCACCCGTCGAGATATCGTTGCCTACCACGATCAGGACACGTCCAGCCAACACTGCTGGCAAGGGTGTTTGCGGTGGTGGTGGGATAACATTTGGACCACGGAGTACCTTCACTTGTGCTGCCTCTATCTTCGCGGGTGGGTACAGAAAATGTTGTTCGGGGGCAGTGGATGGTGGTATAGGGGGAAGTGAAGGTTCTTCACCTAGATCTCGAGGATCGGTGATTACTCCCCGTAACCCTGTCGCGGCGGCTGTAGCAGGACTTGAGAGGTAGACCTGATCGTGGTCTGTACCTGAGCGTCCCGGGAAGTTGCGGTTAAAGGTTCGGACCGATATAATACCTGATCCTGGAGCCTGCCCAATGCCAACACAGGGGCCGCATACTGGTTCAAGCATTCGAGCTCCTGCGTGAATAAGGTCCAGGTACGTCCCTGACCGGATGATGTAGTCCTGTATTTGCCGTGAGCCCGGTGTCACTGTCATCACTAGCCGTTTGTCTACAGCTTTGCCGCGTAGAGTGGCACCAACCAGAGCCAGGTCCTCGTATCCCGAGTTTACTGAACTTCCTATGCATACCTGACCCACTGGAGTGCCAGCTACTTCACGGACGGGCACCACGTTCCCTGGACTTGATGGCTTCGCGATCAGTGGCTCCAATGCAGTCAAGTCGATCATTTCCATTTCGTCGTAGGATGCGCCTACATCTGAAGCCAATGCTTGCCATTCTGTTACACGATGTTGAGTAGTCAGCCACTCAAGCGTCCGCTCGTCTGAAGGAAACACTCCTGTTGTAGCTCCCGTCTCCATAACCATGTTACAGATGGTTGCGCGCTGCGTCACGTTCAGGGTTGGCACGCCCTCCCCAAAGAACTCGAAGATACAGCCGACTCCTCCACGTACGCCACGACGACGTAGCAGTTCTAGCACCACGTCCTTAGCTTGCACCCAAGGGCTTAATCTCCCACGCAACTCCACTCCAACGACACGAGGGGCAGGGACACTGAATGGTTGACCGGCCAGGCATAGTGCAACCTCTAGCCCACCTGCACCTATAGCGAGCATGCCGACAGCACCAGCCATAGTAGTGTGGCTATCAGCACCGACCAAAACATAGCCTGGTCGAGCAAAATATTCCAGGTGCAAATAATGGCAAATGCCATTGCCCGGTGGAGAATAGACTAACCCATAGTGGGCACAAACGCTTTTTAGATAATGGTGATCGTCCTGATCCTTCCAATCGAGTTGTAGTACATTATGATCCACGTACTGGACAGCCAACGGTACTTGGATTCGATCAACCTCCAATGACTCAAACTGCAGACAGGCCATTGTGCCGGTGTAATCTTCCAGGAGAATCTGGTCTACACGTAGTTGAACCTCTTCACCTGACACAAGTGAGCCACCGACGCGATGCGTATTGAGAAGCTTGGACACTAACGTTTCTGCCATTCACATGTTCCCTCTCTTTTTTTGCTGTTGCTCTTTCAGATTACGTTCACGTTTGAAAGGGCTCTAGCACGGGACACTTCCATTGAAGTAATGAGCGATTAATGCTGGCTCGTACTGGATGTTCCACAAGTTGTGCAACGAGGTCCGCAGCATTCATGAGTTGTCCAAGATCGATGCCAGTCTCAATGCCCATCGCATCAAGCATGTGTACAACATCCTCCGTGGAGACATTGCCAGCCGCACCCGGAGCGTAGGGACAACCGCCAAGTCCGCCAATCGAGGTGTCGAAGGTGCGGATACCGGCATCGAGAGCAGCTATGACATTGGCGAGAGCAAGCCCTCGTGTGTCGTGGAAGTGTGCGCCGATTTTGTGATTGGGAAAAGCACTGCGAACTCGTGTGAAGGTCTCGAAGACTTGCCGAGGGTTCGCAACGCCAATGGTGTCACAAAGTGTTATCTCGTCGATTCCGGCTGCAATCACGTGCTCGACGATCCAGTGGACACGCTCGGTGGTCGGCACTCCATCAAACGGACATCCAAAAACGGTTGAGATAGAGACACGAACGTGAATGCCATCAGCACGTCCTCGTTTGACCAGCGCTGGAATAGCAGCAAGTGCCTCGTTCACAGTACGATTAAGGTTGGCGCGCGAGTGTCCCTCGGTTGCTGACATTACAAGGACCACCTCGGGCAATCCGGCCACCTTAGCTCGCTCGTAGCCACGCTCATTAGGGATGAGACTCCCATAAGTGACATTTGGGTCAGAAGGAAGGCCCGCAATCACTTCTGCTGCATCTGCGAGTTGAGGAATCCATTTTGGAGAGACAAAGGACGTTGCTTCAAAGCGCTTCATGCCAGCCAGAGTGAGAGCCTTAATGAGGGCAATCTTCCCCTCGGTCGAGACCATTACTGCTTCGTTTTGGAGTCCGTCGCGCGGCCCAACTTCAACAATTTCGACAAAATTTGGTAGGATCATAGAACCTCCGCCTCTGGAAACCCCGTCCATTCATGGCGGGAAGGAAAGAGGCGTTCCTTTTTGGGGCAAGGGGTTGGGTATCCTCTTGCCTGTTGACAATATATAGCTGTATAGATATACTTTTGGTATGGATAGAACGATAAAGGTACAACTCAATCCGACTCCAGAGCAAGCGCAAAGCCTCGGCAACACGCTTGAACAGCACACGGCGTGCTTCAATGCTGTAGCCCATGCGGGCTTTACGACGCAATGTAGCAATGGGGTTGAATTGCA